>Ga0265293_10001147_pt1 | contig 59534 bp, 60 predicted proteins | sample Munlanlewell138R_FD_192505 | JGI IMG/M metagenome (GOLD analysis project Ga0265293, IMG submission 192505) | Leachate microbial communities from a municipal landfill in Southern Ontario, Canada - Leachate well 138R | ecosystem: Engineered > Solid waste > Landfill > Unclassified | place: Canada...
TTATCCACAACCTGCTGTGCCCACACGTTTTCAGCTTTTCGAGCACACCCAACCCAAGAATCCCCGTCCTACACGCGAACCACTTTTCAGGAAACCCCCGCTGTGCCCAATCCTTGTCGAACGCCAGACTGCAGGTAGGTGAGTCGCCGGCCGCCACTCCGCACGCTGGTACGCTTCACGAACATTGCCACAATGGTAGCACGCGCGCCGCCCGACCACCACACTGATGCACAATCACCATTGCCACTACAGGGACTCGGCTAACACAACGATAAAGCCCGTTCCACACGCGAACGGGAACGAGCTATCTTCTCAACTGTTCAACTTGGGTCAGAAGCGCGTGCTGGACGGGCTTAACCTGAAGGCCCCGAAGCGTTACCTGGCGATCCCGACCCCCCAGAAGGCCTGAAACAACATAGATACACCAGCCGCCCGGCCGCCAACGGCGATTCTTGCGTTGGTGACGGGCTTACTCACGCTTTTCTGTGGCTAGCCGCTGTCGAACGCCAGCCAGACCAGCTACTCACAGACTTACAGGCGGTTCAGACCGTCTTCAATTGCCGCACTTCCGCCACACCCAGCCAGTCGAGCTTCACCCAACCGTAGAAAGCCCTTTCGCTGACGCCAATCCCCCCGCAGTTACTGCGCTCGGAGCCACGCCTCCATCTGGTCCAAACCATTGATCAAACTGTCCATGTCGCAAGAGAAGCTGATTCTAAGGTGGGACGCACCAGATGGGCCGAAGGACGAACCAGGCACGGTTGCAACATACGCCTCTTCCAAAAGGCGGTGGGCAAGTTGCCGGTCATCAGGGTAATCTATCAATCGGGGAAATACAAAGAACCCGCCATGAGTCGTCGCGCACTGAACACCCGGCATCGCTTGTAACCGCGCAAGCGCGACGTCGCGGCGTTTCTGGTACTCAAGTAGCATGAGTTCGACGTCGGGCTCTGCTTGCTCTAAGGCTGCGAGGGCACCATACTGCACGAAGGTGTTAATGCTCGTGTTGATGTATGTGTGCGCCAACAGTGCCGGTCGGAACAGTGCAGGGGGCAGCGCGACGTAACCTACTCGCCAACCCGTCATCGAGTACGTCTTGGAGAACGCCCCGATGAGGGCAGTACGCTCGCTCATGCCAGGCAGGTTGACGATTGAACCTGCCGGCCCACCAAAGCGGATCCGGTCGTAGACCTCGTCCGCAACCACCAGGAGATCGTGCTCTTGCGCGAATTCGGCGAGTTGCGCCCTCGAGGCGGGATCCAGCACGGCTCCGGTAGGGTTGTTGGGCGAGTTGAGCAGCAGCGCCCGCGTGTGACGGTTGACAGACTGGCGTAGTGCTTCGAGCGAAGGGGAGTAGGTACTGTCAAAGGACGAGGGAATGAGCCGCGGCACTGCACCCATTAGCCGCACCATGGACGGGTAGTAGGGCCAGCTAGGTTCGGGTATGAGAACCTCAGTGCCTGGGTCGACTACCGCCAGCAGGCTGAGGAAAACCGCCTCGACTGCCCCGTTGGTCACGAGCAACTGCTCTGCGTTCAACGAGGTGCGGTAGCGCTCGTTGAGGTGATTCGTTATCGCCACGCGCAGGGGCCCGAACCCAGCATTGGGTCCGTAGTGCACCTTTCCCTCATCAAGCGCCTTCTTCGTCGCCACCTTGGCGACTGTTGGGGTATCAAAATCGGGCCTGCCTATCTCGAAGTGGGCCACGCGGACGCCGCCCTTTTCCAGTTCTTGTGCCCGATCGACGATGGCCCTGATCTCGGAGCCCCCCAGATCCTCAAACCTACTGGCGAGTTTCATGCCCCTCCTCCCTGCAAACTGCAGACCGGATTGACCAGAGTGCCGACACCCTCAATCTTGACCTCGACCATATCGCCACCGGACATTGGCCCCACTCCTGATGGGGTACCCGTTAGGACCACGTCCCAAGGTTCTAGCGTCATGATACTGCTGACGAAGCAGAGCACAGTACAGACGTCAAAGATGAGGTCGCTAGTACGGGAGTGCTGCCTGAGGCTGCCGTTTACACGACACTCGATCTCCAGGTCGTCCGGGTCGATCTCTGTGGCGAGGACTGGCCCCAGCGGGCAGAATGTGTCAAACCCCTTCCCCCGCGTGTACTGCCCGTCCTTGCGTTGCAAGGTCCGGTCCGTCACATCGTTGGCGCAGGTATAGCCCAGCACGGCGTCCCGCCAGGTCGAAGGCTGCAGGTGCCGGCATTTGCGGCCTATCACTACGCCCAATTCGGCCTCGAAGTCAGTTCTGTGGTGCGGGAATGGTACGTGGATGGGTCCGTTGTTGGCATTGATGGAAGATGGAGGCTTCAGGAACAGCAGCGGTTCTTCCGGCAGCGGTTTACTGCTCTCGGCCGCGTGCGCCGCATAGTTGAGGCCTACCGCCACGATTTTGGTGGGAGTAGCGGGTGCCAACACTTTCAAGTCGAGCAGGTCGACGTACCGCCGTGTCGCAGTGTAGCCGGCGAGCGGGTCGCCCTCCAGTACTTGTACCCGACCTCCGTCCGCTTGCAGAAGCCCCCACTCAGCATGGGCCGTACCGTGGTATCTGACAAATCGCAAATCGTTTCCTTTCGCGCTACTCGAACTCTGCGGCTACGAACATGCCATGGCCCTCGGCAACCTGGATCCTGCCATCGTCGAAGACGACGGTCCCGCGAACCATGGTTAGAAGGCACTGGCCGTAGAGGGTTATGTCCTTGAACGGACTGCTCTTGGCTTTGGTCTGCAACTCCGCGGGTTGGATGAGGACCTGGCGCTCGGGTGCGACGATGACTAGGTCGGCGTCCGCACCGAGCTGCAGGCTCCCCTTCCGCGGGTAGAGACCGAACCAGCGGGCCGGGAACTCGCATGCTGCCTGGATTAACCTCGACAAATCGATACGACCTTCCGCTACCCCGGTCAGGAGGACCGGTAGCATGGTTTCGAGGCCTGGGAAGCCGGGCGGCGCCTTCTGCACGCCGCATGCCTTCTCGTCAACGGAATGCGGAGCATGATCCGTTCCGACCAAATCGACGACGCCGGCAGCCAGGGCCACCCACAACGCCACGGTGTCCGACTTCGACCGCAGCGGCGGCTTGACTTTGGCTACGGCACCCAAGCGGAGAAAGTCGTCCGCGGTCAGCAGTAGGTGGTGGGGGTTGACCTCAATGGCGAAGCTCGGGCCGGCGGCGGCGGCCCGAGCCCAGCGTAAAAACGCCAAAGTCGCTGCGGAACTCACCTGCCGATAGGTCAGCCGAGTCCCGAAGTAACGCGCCATGTAGTAGAGGTGGGCAGCAGCGCCGACCTCGACTTCCGCTGGGAGGCTCCGCAGGAAAGCCGGAGCATCAGCCAGTCTCGACGCCGCCGCGTCCTCGGCCGCGTATTCGACGAGCGCTCTATCTTCACAGTAGCAGCCTAAGCTGGGCTTGAGCTTCGTGCTCAGGGCAAGCGCCGCAATCAATCCCCCTGGCTCAAGCTGATTGGTCGACAGCTCGAAGGAGGCTATTCCGTTGGCGGCCAGGTAGATCGACGCCTTGGGCCTATTGGGGTCTAGTCGAGCTTGAATGCCGAAGTCAACTATGGCCCTTCGTTCGCCGATCTCACGAACCGCGTGGAAGGTATTTTCGTCAATCACCTCAGGAGAGGTGTTGGGTTGCGTCAGGATTGTAGTCACGCCACCCACAGCCGCCGCCCGTGTAGCGGTTGCGAAGTCCTCCTTGTGAGTCTGGCCGGGATCGCGAACGTGTACATGTCCGTCGACGATGCCGGGCAATACTGGGTTCTCGCCAGCATCAATGACCCGCTTCGCCGCACTCATATAGTGACCAAGATCCTCTTCACCGATGAGGGCCCGCACGCGCCCGTTACTAATGCCGATACCACCAGCCAAAACCGTCTGCGAGTTGATGTGGAGGTGTTTGCCAGTTATCAATACGTCAAACCGCACGCTGCCGACACCATCCCTCGTCGAGATCGCGGCACTGCGCGAGTGGGAAGCCTGTAGCGTGAGAAACATGCCATGCGTTAGCCAGGCCCTTGCCTGGGCAACCGGATACCATTAGCTTGCCATCCTGATGACAGCTTCTAGCAGTACCTCTGTAGCCATGGCAGCGTGCTCCCATTCAGTCCACTCAGCGGGACTGTGGCTGATACCGTTCCTGCTGGGCGCGAACAACATCGCGGTCGGAATCCCCTGGGCGATTACCATCGCGTCGTGCCCTGCCCCGGACGGCATCGTCAGGGAGCTAGCGCCCACGTGACTGGCACTATCCTCCAAGGTTGCACGGATGCGCTCGTCCATCCGTACCGGCTCAGTGCGCACAAGTACCTCGTGCAGCATTTCCACGTCGCGCCGCTCGGCAATTGCTCGAGCTGCTGCGAGAGCACCACGCAGGCAGCGCTGCAGCACCTCTTGGTCCAGTGCCCTGAACTCCACTGTCAACGTGACAAGGCCTGGTACGATGTTCGCGACCCCAGGATTGACCCTTAAACTTCCTACGGTGCCGACGACGCCGGCCCCTTGCTCCGTGGCGATGACCTCGACTTTCAGCACCAACTCTGATGCACAGAGCAGTGCATCCTTACGCAACGCCATCGGAGTAGTGCCGGCGTGGTTGGCCGTGCCCTTGAACGTAATCCTCAAACGTCCGATGCCCACGATCCCTTCCACGATTCCGACCTGGGCACCGGCTAACTCCAGGACCTGGCCTTGCTCGACGTGCAATTCGATAAAGGCCAGCACAGTGCCGGGTTGGCGTCGCGCTTCTGCCAATCGGCTTGAGTCAAAACCAGCCTGCTCCAGTACGTCGTCAAACGGGGTGCCCCAGATATCTACGGCTTCACGGAACGCTTCTAGGGGTTGCCCCATGAAGGCCTTGCTGCCTAGCAGCCCCTTCTGGAAGCGCACACCCTCTTCGTCACTGAACGAAACGACCTCAATAGGGTGCCTTGTCTCAATACTTAGGTCCTCAAGGGTTGCAATGCACTCCAACGCGGCCAAGACACCTAGCGCACCGTCAAACATTCCGCCGGTTGGTACGGTGTCGATATGGGAGCCAGTCAGCAGTGCAGGCAACTTTGAGTCGCGACCTTCGCGACGTCCGAAAATGTTGCCAGCGGCGTCTACCCTTACGGTGAGGCCGGCTTCAGTGAACATCTGCACCAACAACTCGCGCGCCGCCAGATCCTCCCGGCTGAAGGCGTAGCGCGTGATGCCGCATGTCGAATCGCGCCCGATAGACCCCAAGGTTTCCATCGTGCGCCGCAATCGATCAATGTCAATTCGTTTCACGAACCCGGCTTGCTGGGGCATAGCTCCATTCTCCTTGCTTAACTTATCGGCCATTGTGGCTGAGCGAGCTCGGTGAGGCCGGCACGGCGCGCAACCGCTAGACCTGCCTGGTTGGCCTCCGCAAGGATTTCGTCCTCGTCAAGAGTTAGAACTCGACGGCTCTCCATTAAAACAATTCCATTAACGATTGAAGTGTCGACCAATGCTCCGCTCCCGGCATGTATAAAGTTGGAGATCGGGTTGTGCAATGGCGTCATCTCTGGGGTGTTCAGGTCTACCAGTATGAGATCTGCGCGTTTTCCCGGCTCAAGAGAGCCAATCTCGTCCTCCCACAACAATGCCCTGGCACCGTGGAGCGTGCCCAGCTCAAGCACTGTCTCGGGCCGCATCATGAAGGGGTTAGAGCGAATATCTCGGAAGTAGATTGTTTGATACATTACGCGCACGACATCAAGGAAGTTGGAGCAGGGCGCAGCGTCAGCACCAACGCTCACTGTCACGCCGTTCTCTATCAGCTCCGGAAATCGACCTACGACAAACGTGCCGTAGCCACCAGCCATAGGACTAGTGGTCGGACAATGGGCAATCTTGACGTCACGCTCCTTGACGAGTGCGGCCTCTTCGTCGCTCAACCAGTTCATGTGTATCGCGAGCACATTACTATCGAGCACCCCAAGGCGCTCGAGACGAAGAACGTCAGTTACGCCGAAGAGCTCACGTGTCTTGTCGACACTCGGTTTGGTCGATCCGGCATGCGTCTGTATAAGGACTCCGTAGCGATTCGCCAGTTCTTTGATGCGAATGCACAATTCGTCAGAGCATACCCGCACAATGCGAAGGCAGAAGCTGGCGCGAATACGCCCATCCGCCCGGTTATGCTGTCGCTGTACGAACTCCTCAGATTGACGGGCAGCTTCCGACGCTGTTTCCCGAAGGTTGCCGGGCAGTTGACGATCCGCTGTGCTGAGATCCATTGCGGATCGGGCGAGAACGGCTCGGAGGCCAGATTTATCGACCACGTCTGCGACCGCATCCATATGGTAACCGCCGGGCTCTGCAAAAGTTGTTGTGCCTGTCTTGATGAGTTCGAGACACGCGAGCTTTGCACTGGTGATCGCATCCGACTCAGTCAAGTGCGCTTCATATGGGTAAATGCGCTCGTGAATCCAAGCAGGTTGAAGGACGTTGTCAGCAAGGCCTCGTGCTAGTTGCTGGGTTAAGTGGATATGGCTATTTATGAGCCCTGGAAGGACCATCTTTCTCTTGGCGTCGATGGTCTTTTTGGCGTCACCTTGAATGCTCGCGTTCTTGCCGATAGCTACGATTTTGCCATCGTGGATGGCCACGCTGGCACTCGAAAGAATCTCTCGCTGCTGGTTCATAGTCACGGCGAAGTCTGCGTTACGGATAAGGATGTCGTAGCTCACGATTCTACTTCTCCTCCTCTGGACCCCGGTATGTTTCTCTGGCCGGCGTTAGTGTCGATAGGTTAGAGAGCAGTCCCATATATTGCCTCATTCTGCCGCCATTTCGACTTCCAGTTCGGAGTCTCTAACACTGGCGCGGGACTTGAGTACATTGAATCCGAGAACTAGCACCAGTACTAAGAGGCCCGCGAGGTCCGTTAAAATGCCTGGGAAGATCATTAGGACGGCGCCCACGCCAATTAAGATGCGTTGCCACAGCCTCAGGCCGCTGGAAAAATGACCTACTACCGCTGCCGCCAGGGCAGTAGTGCCGACAAAGGCGCTGAGCGTCGCTAGGCCAACCGACACGATGGTGCCGTCTATAAGGAGGAGGACTGGGGAGTAAACGAAGGCGAAAGCAATGATGAAACCGGCAAGGGCCAGCTTGAAAGCCTCCACGCCGGTCTTGACCGGATCGGACCCGGCAATGCCCGCCGCAGTGTAGGCAGCTATGCACACCGGTGGCGTAACATTGGCCATCATTGCGAAGAAGAAGACGAAGAAGTGGGCCGCGATGGGGTTAAAACCGACCTCAATCAGTGCGGGTGCGGCAAGAATCGCAGCAATGACGTAGGCTCCTACGGTGGGCAGGCCCAGTCCGAGCACGAGGCTCGTGAGCATTATCAGTAGGAGCAGCGCGACCGAGTTGCCGCCGGCCAAGTGAATGATCACCGAAGAGAGGCGCAGCCCGAGTCCCGTCACGTTAACGAGACCGATGATGATACCCGCTGTGGCGCATGCCGCCCCGATTCCGACTGCGCTGCGCGCAGCCGTCGCGAGACCGGCATAGAGGTCGGCGAGCTTCAAAGGGTTCTTACGATCTAGAAGCCTTAACGCGAGCATGCTAACGATGCTCCAGAAGGCGGCGCGCATTGGCGAGTATCCGAGCATGATCTGCACGACCAGGATGGTCATCGGAATGATGAAGAGGTAGCTGCGCAGCAGCAACCCGCGAATGTCAGGGGCCTCGACACCCCCTTTGAGTCCCGCTCTCTTGGCTTCGAAATGTACGGCAGCGCCGACAGCGTAGAAGTACAGGAGAGCGGGAATGATGGCAGCCAGGGCAATCGTCCGGTACGGGACGCTCAGGAACTCTGCCATGACGAAGGCCGTGGCACCCATGACCGGTGGCATGAGCTGCCCGCCTGTAGATGCGGCCGCTTCGACCGCTGCCGCGAACCTCGGTCTGTACCCGGACCGCTTCATGAGCGGTATCGTGAAGCTCCCTGTGATGACGACGTTAGCGGTTGCGACGCCCGTGATGGAACCGACTAAGCCGCTGGCCAGGATGGCGGCCTTTGCTGCTCCGCCAGTCCACCTTCCGGCAATAGCGTACGCGAGCTGCAGGAAGACCTCACCAGCTCCGGAAATTGTCAGAAAGGTGCCAAATATAATGAACATGATGACGTAGGTCGCCGCGACTCCAAGTGGAAGACCGAAGATTCCTTGGTCACCTAGGTAGACGAAGCCGACGATTCTTCGAAGGCTAACGCCGCGGTGCGAGATAAGGGCTGGCATGTACGGCCCAAAGTAGGCATAAATCATGAACACGACGGCGATCAGCGACATGGCCGGGCCGATTGTCCGCCGGGCGGCTTCAAGGACAACGATTATGAGGATCCAACCAAAAATCACGTCGGTCGTGTTGGGCATTCCGGCACGCAACAAGAGATCCTGGAAGCTCGCGATGATGTAGATGCAGCTCGCCACGCCGCCAATAGCGAACAATATGTCGATGCTTCTACTTAAGGCTCTCTTAGGTTTAGTGCTGCGTACGCTCAGGAACGCGATGGCGAGAACACCTAGGAGGTGGATGCTGCGTTGTGTCGACGCCGGATATACGCCCGCGATCGACGTGTAAATGTGGAACAGCGAAAGGGCAACACCAATCAGGCCGACTAGTGCAATCAGCGGCGTGCGGGTGACCGCGCTCTTCATGTCTGTAGCTCCTCTGGCCGATTCCGCTGCTCACGCAGACACAATTCCGGCTGTGCGTCCGGTAACGCAATCCCGAGCGATCGGCAAATTTCGACTATCAGGGCTTGATTGGTACTTACCACGGGCATATCAAGGTCGCGTCGCAACGTCGGGAGTATAGCGAGCGTCTGGAGGTCCGTGGCGAAAATCGCCAGTGCACCGACAGGACGGGCGGACTCATGTACTAACAGCCGCGCTTGCCGGTAGACCTGGTCAGATGGGGTCCGGCATACATCGCGAAGGCCGGTTATCTCCAGGGAGCAGCAGCCGACCGGCTGGACGCCCTGGGCGACCAGCTTCGGCTCGACAAGCTCATGAATCCTCTTTCCATACGGCGTCAATATTAGTGGCGCTTCGACGCGGAGTGCACGCACAACGTCGACCGTTGCCTGGAAAGCAGTGAGCGCAGGCACCCCCGCAATGGTAGCGACCCGCTCCCGAAAACGGTCTTCCCAATCGTCGTTGACGAGGCTGGTGGACAGGCACGCGTACGCGATGATGTCGACACCACCCACGGCCAGCGATTCGATCGCAGCGTCAACACCGTTGACCACGGCCTTGAGGCCTTCGATGGTGGAATCACCGCCCAGCGAGCCGAGGACGCGTGCGGAGTGGAGGGTGACGCCCTCCAAATCGAGCCCGTATAGTTCCGGCTCTATCACTGTGTTGTTCGCCGGCATTATGAGCCCGATACGCCCTCGCCATCCCAGCATTCCCAAACCTCCTTACGGGGGGGGGGCGGCTCCGAAATAGCCGCGCCCCCCGGGGGCAAGAAACCCTAGTTCAGGACTCCCTTTTCGCGAAAGTACTTTTCGGCGCCAGGATGGAGGGGGATGGGAATCTGTCGCACCGCCCCCTCCAGAGAGTGCGCTGCTGTGGTCGAATGAACCTTCCCGAACTGGCCAAGATGATCAAAGACGGCAGCTACGATGGCGTATGCGAGGTCATCGCTCATGTCGGCGGTTGTTACCGTTATCGCCGAGTAGGCGGGGAACACCTGGTTCCCCTTGATGCCTTTGTAGTCGGCTTCAGTCAGCGTGTCCTTCGTATAGAAGGGGTACTTCGCGACCAGGGCATCGACATTCGCTTCGTCGATGTTGAGGAAGACGACGTCGCTAGTGGTGGTGAGGTCAATCAGCCCAGCAGCGGGCGTAGTCAGAGTAATGATAGCAGCGTCAACGGTACCGTCTTTGAGTCCTTCAGTAGTTTCGCCAAGGCTGTAGTACAATGGTGTAATATCCTCGAGCGAGATGCCATACAGAGTGAGTAAATCCGTAGAGTAAGTTATGCTGGCACTTCCCGGGGGGCCGACGGACACGCGCTTGCCACGCAGCTGGCTGACGTCGGTGAGGCCAGAACGCTTCAGTGCAATGGGTGTGATGTGACTGAGGACGTCCCAGTTCCAGAGCTGTCTCAACTCTATGGGGTGGTCCCAGCGGCCTTCACCGTGTAGTGCGTAGTAGGCTTCGTTCGGGTGTACGAAGGCCACCTCGGCCTCCCCTTGCTCCAGCAACTGGATGTTTTCGATCACGCCTGAGGAGGGCACCGCAGTCATGCGTACATCCGGCACGTACTCGTTGACGAGTTCCGCGACGGCACCGCCAACCAGGAACCAATTGCCTCCCTGGCCGTACGTCACGATGTTGACGAATTGGGTCTGAGCAGCAGCGGCGCCGAACAGCTGGAACAGTAGCGTGAGGGCGACGAGCAAGGGGGCGGTCTTGAGCCTGATCATTTTGCGCATAAATAACCTCCATTGGGATTCTTTCGTGTTGGTAGGATCCGGTGAGTGTCAGGCGGAAACCTCTATTCTGTTGCCCACCCCCGCTTCTGCCGCGCGATTCACAAGACTCTGGGCAACCAAGAGATCCTGCACAGCTAGACCGGTGGACTTAAACACCACTGTGTCTGGGCCGGCTCGTACGAGCGGTTTGTGACCAGCCAATAGCTCCCCCATTTCAGCGTGAATGATCTCCTCGCTCATGCGGCCCGCGGCGATAGGGATGATGAGTTCACCGCACTCTGTGAGGGTAGCTTCGCGCGACTCCACCACCAACCGGCTACCCAGAATAGTGTCCTCGTCGAGTTCTCGTGTGTCGGGAGTGTTGGCTCCAATAGAGACTACGAGCGAGCCCGCGCGCAGCGATGATCCCTCAAACACCGGAGTAGTTGAAGCAGTTGCACACACGATGACCCGCGCCGACTCCAAGACCTGCGTCGGTGAATCGCAGGCCCAAACCGGTATACCGAGCTCCTCCTGCATCGCGGACGCGAACGCCTGGCGCCGCGGGGCCGATCTGGAAAAAAGATGAACCTCGTCAAGTGGCCAGACCCTTTTCAAGCTGGCAATGCTGGTGCGCGCGAGGGCGCCACTGCCGAATAGACCGATTGAGCGCTCATTCTCGGGCGCAAGGTTCCTGACAGCAGCAGCGACTATCCCCCCAGTGCGCCATTCCGTCAGAGAGGTGGCATCGATCATGCTGATGGGCTCACCAGTATCGGGATCAATTAGAAATAGGAAAGCCGTGACGGCGGGCTGACCCCGCTTAGCATTCTCTGGGTAGTAACCGACCACCTTGCATCCCAACACGCCCTCACCGGCAATGTATGACGGCATAAACGCCAAGCGGCCTGGGCGAAGGGGGCTAAGGCGTATCCGGGTTCGTAGTGGGCACACAGTCTGCCCTGTCGAAAAGAGCTCATAGGCCCTTTCGACAAGGCGCACACACTCTTCGGGAACCAAGAGTCGCTCTACGAGTGAACGATTTAGTACCAGCATCGATAGGCTTCCCGCGCGTCGTAGGGGTAGGGTCGCAGAATGTTCAGCACTTCCATTCGCCTAGGTAGAGGGCAAACGTGCCTTGAGGCCGCGCCTCAAGGAGACCGCTTCTGTCGCCCTTTCCCCATCCTCCTTAGCAATTAGCCCTTATGTAGAGGCAGCTCAAATTTGATCTTGAAAGGAAACATATAATGGGTAGAATTGGTTTGTCAAGTATACTGGTCTGACCACAGCCCTCGCTTTTGCATGCTAGGTTGGCCAGCAAGGAGGGAACTGTGAAGCTGAGCCCGATCAGGCCGGTCAGGTTGTACGAGCAGATCGTAGCTCGCTTCAAACAAATGGCGGACGTCGGGGAGCTCAAGCCTGGCGATTGGCTGCCATCAGAACGCCTTCTGGTCGAGCAATTGGGTGTCAGTCGTGCCGTGCTACTCGAGGCCTTGCGAGTGATGGAGGTGCAGGGCATGCTTGAGACCCTGCCCGGTGAAGGCCGAGTATTTGCTCGCAGTGGATTGGCGCAACTTGGGCAAGTGACTAACCGCGTGCTGGAATCAGCGGTACTGGAAGTGTTGGATGCGCGCGAGGCGCTCGAGTGCAAGATCGTTGAACTGGCCACGGAGAGAGCGACGCTTGACGACATCATGCAACTGAAAGCCCTAATAAACCTAGCCGAGGACGACCACAACACCCAAGGCTATACCTACGAGTGGAACAGCAGGTTTCACCTCGCGATTGCCGCAGCCGCCCGAAATGCCGTACTCTACGAACTGCTGAACCTCCTGCTGCAGCTCCGGGCCGATTTGCACCGAAAGGATCTCCTAAGCCAAGACGAACTCAAGGAAATCGCCACGGGCCACTTGCAAATCGTCGAGGCGATTGAGAATCGAGATGTGTCTAGCGCACGAGATTTAATTCGACGCCACATCACCCAGACCAAAGAGGCAGTCACCCGGCTCGACGAGGGATTAACAAGAGAGACGGTCAATAACCTTGAGCAAGTGTGAACTCATATCGGGGGATTGTCCGTACCATGGAAGTCAGTATTGCGGGCGTTGAAGCGCGCGCTTTTTCGAAATCGCGGCGCAACGACTACTCCTCCCCTTCCTTGTCGCCCTCGGTCTTGACTGAGGGGTATCTTCTCGTGGGCCCTGATGGAGAGTGTCAGGGCAGCCGCTCGAGGTAAGAGCTGCAAGGCGGCCGAAGTTGTAAAGGTGCGTAAGTACACACATCAAATATTCGAGCGCGACAACCCCTTCGTTCAAGGAGGGGGGTCAAGCCTAGCCTATTTCTACTGCTGTTTCGTCTAATTGCCGGTTCGGACCGTGTCTCGGCTGGGCAGCCGGTTCAAACCGCGCAGATAGGCGGTGGCCAGTCAGGTTAGCCTGGTGGGCACGGGCAACATCCTCTCGTCCGAGTCGCTGGCAAAAGAACGTCGACCCACGTCAGGCGTCCGGTGCGTCGTTACCCCTCTCACAGGCCCATAATCGTGCCGGGCCTGGTGACGGACCAGTGGCCCAGTTGGTTTCGTACCCATAGCGGTGGACCCTGTTCTTAGACGAGGATCCCTTAGTTCCTAAGCGCTGGCCCCCAGTAGTTGGACACCCTCTTAGGTTGAGCCTGTAGGCTCGTGAGAGAGGTGTTTCGTGTCGAGGAAGCGTCGGAATCATAGTCCTGCGTTCAAGGCGAAAGTGGCGTTGGAGGCGGCGCGCGAGGAGCGCACCACCGCGGAGATCGCTCGCGAGTACGGCGTGCACGCCAACCAAGTGTCCGCCTGGAAGCGGCAGTTGCTGGATGGCGCTGTCGGCGTGTTCGAGAACCCCGCTGATACTCGCCTTGACGGTGAGGCGGTCATCAAGGATCTGCACGCGAAGATCGGGGAGTTGACGGTGGAGCGCGATTTTTTGTCCAGAGCGCTCAAGCGCTGACCGCCACCGAACGCAAGAGCCTGATTAGGCCGTGGCCGGAGTTGAGCGTCAAGCGGCAGTGTGAGCTGCTGCGTGTGCCGCGCTCGACGGCGTACTACAAGCCGGCGGAAGGCGTCGATGGCGACGAGCTGGCGCTGATGCGCCTGATCGATAAGATCCACGTCCAGCACCCCTTCAAGGGCTCACGGCGCATCACCAGTGACCTGCAGAAGCTGCACGGTTCGCGGGTGAACCGTAAGCGCGTTAGGCGCCTGATGCTGAAGATGGGCATCAGCGCCATCTACCCCAAGCCGCGCACCACGAGAGCGGCTCGCGGGCCGGGGCACAAGGTGTTCCCGTACCTGCTGAACGGGCTCAAGATCGCTGCCGCTAACGACGTTTGGGCCGCTGACATCTAATGCCGACGTCGGCATTATATGTCAGCGCACCAAACCTGATTCGGACGGGTGACGTCGACGCCTCGAAGCAGGTACGAGTAGATCTTGTGACCCGCCCCACAACCCCACCTGGTGGTCCTTGGTCTCGGGCAGATGGGGCTTAAACCCATCACGCGCATGAGGCGCAACAGGCGCTCGCGGTTGACCTTGAAGCCCTCCTTCTCGATCTCATCAACTAAGCGGCGGCTACCCAGGAACGGCCGGTTGAGGTGAATCTCGCCCAGCACCCGCATCACCGCCAAATCCACAGCCGGCACCGGTGCCGGCTGGTAGTAGATATTTGAGCGGCTCACCTTAAGCAGCTCGCACTGCCTAGCCACGCTCAGTCCTAGTTCCTTATCGATCAGGCTCTTGCGCTCTTCACGGCTCAGCGCTTGAGCGCCCTGGACAAATACTCGCGCTCCATCGTGAGCTCACCAAACTTAGCCAACATCTCCTTGGCGTCCTGCTCGCCGTCACGGTCACGCTCCGCGGCCCGCGTGAACAAACCCGAGGCACCCTCAAGCAACTGCCGCTTCCAAGCAGCAACCTGATTCGCATGCACATCGTACTCACGCGCCAACCCCGCCAGAGTCCTCCCCTCCCTCGCGGCCTCGAGAGCGACCCTAGCCTTGAACTCCGACGAATGAATCCGACGCTTCCTCTTCATGCCAAACCCCTTTCAAGAAGCCTACAGCTTCCACTTAAGGGCCTGTCCTAAAACCGGGGTCCAGCGCTGACCCCGCGCCGCCTTCCGAGGCAGCCCACGCTTAGCCACACCCCACAATAACCACCCAACACCCAATAAACAAACTTAAGTGAGCGGCATTGGGATAAGCGGGCAGATAGTCGAAGGCCCACCATCTTATTCTTTAAGCTCGGATATTGCGTTCTTGGTCCTGCTGACGTGACGCTGCATGAGATCTCTCGCTCTGACTTGATTGCGGTCTTCGATTGCTTCGACAATCTCCAGGTGATCCGTTGCGATGTCCTTTAGTGTGTCTTGATCAAGGAGATCCTTGCGATGCAGGTCGGCGCGGAGCTGCAGTAAGAGGTTAAGTAGCTCGTAGAGCACAGCGTTTCGTGCTGCTGCGGCGAGCATAAGGTGAAACCTGCTGTTCCATTCGTATGTGTAGCCCTCAGAATTACTCTCATCTTCGACGAGCCTTATCATTTCTCTTAGTTGTCGTATGTCGTCGGGAGTCGCTCTCTCGGCCGCCAACTCGACGATTTTGCACTCAAGGGCCGCGCGCGCATCCATCACTTCCAGTACCGCTGATGCTTGGACGCGGTCGGTCATCTCGTCCAGTTGTAACGACACGCGTTGAGCGAAGACCCGACCTTCTCCGGGCAGGCTTTCAAGCATGCCTTGTACTTCCATCACTCGTAACGCTTCGCGCAGTACTGCACGACTAACACCCAGTTGTTCGACTAAGTCGCGTTCTGATGGCAGCCGATCGCCAGGCTTGAGCTCGCCCGTGTCAGCCATCTCCTGGAATCGAGACACTATTTGCTCGAATAACCTAACCGGCCTAATTGGATCTAGCTTCATTTTCACTCCCTGCCGCGCTAGCCTGCCGCCTCAATCATGCTTGAGGTCAGACCAGTATACTTGACAGCCCAGCAACTAGACTGTAGGATCGCCGAGGCCGAAAGTACATTGCTTCTCCCGCAGGGTTTTACGCTAAGGAGGACGAGGAGAAGGTGAGTAAACACCCCCTAATGACCGTCTGTGATGGCATTCCCGCCGCATTTGATTGGCTCAACCGGGGCTTCCAATTCAGGCTCTACAAAGGATTGGGGCTATGCCGCCTAACTCGACCTATCGCCATACTTTGGAATCAGACGCTGCGTGCCCGGAGCGTAATGCCGCTTGTGTCCGACTGCATTAGCGAATCACAGCGTAATCATGCGGCCGTTCTTTATACGTTGGCGATTTGCGCCGTAGAGGGCGCCGTTGGAGGGATTCGCCTCCAATACAGTGTCGCGCGAAAAACTATCTACGGAATCTGCCAGTACCCGCAAGACGGGGCCATACATATGTATGGAACGGAGGCCGCATGAGCCAGATCCAAGTTCGCGACTTGAGTGTCGAATATAAACGACTGGGATCGACCACTGGCCTGCTCGCGCTTGACGACTTCAAGCTGGACGTGGATTCTGGCGAGTTCGTTACCATTGTGGGACCGAGCGGTTGCGGTAAGAGCACCATGCTTAAGACTGTCGCTGGCCTTCAGGCCCCCACTTCGGGCGAGGTGCGCATCAACGGCATACACGTCACGGGCCCGGGTCCCGATCGCGCAATGGTTTTTCAGGACTTCGGGCTCCTTCCTTGGCGCACTGTGCGTGCAAACATTCGTATGGGTGTCGAGTTTCGGCGCAGAGTTCGCGGTCCGGATGTCGCCCAGCGCATCGCCGAGTTTATTCGGATCGTCGGGCTCGAAGGATTTGAGAACCATTACCCTCATCAACTCTCGGGAGGGATGCAACAGCGTGTGGGCCTAGCGCGTGCGCTCATCGCCAATCCCGAGATTATGCTAATGGACGAGCCGTTCGGGGCGCTCGACGCCCAGACTCGCGAGGTCATGGCTAACGAACTGCTCCAAATTTGGGAAACTAACCGCAAGACCGTTCTGTTCATAACGCACGGGATTGACGAATGCATCTACTTGGCCGATCGGATTGTGGTGATGTCTGCGCGCCCGGGCCGCATAAAGGAGATCGTCAAAGTCGACCTTGAACGGCCACGTGGCCTTTACATCCGTAGCACTCCCCAGTTCGCAATATATCGTGATCATGTGTGGGGTCTTCTAGAAGAAGAGGTTCGCCGCTCACTACGGGCGGGCTTATGACCGCCTTCGCTCGCCGGCATGATCGGGTCATGGTCGGCGCACTTGCGGTCCTGTGCGTTGTTGCGTTCTGGGAGCTCTCGGGTCGTAATGGCTGGGTGAATCCTTTGTTTACGAGTTACCCCAGCCAGGTGCTGCGCGAAGGCATTGAGCTCATGAGCAGCCCTCGCTTCCCAGAGCACGCGCGTGCCAGCTTCCTTGAGTTCGCATACGGATTTGTGCTTGGGATACTGGTCGGACTACCACTCGGCCTAATCCTCGGCCGCTTCCGTCGGTTGAACTTGATTTTCGAGCCGTTGATTATGGCTCTCTATGTAACACCACGCCTTGCCCTGTTGCCCATAATCATAGTCTGGCTCGGCATTGGCCTCTATTCAAAGGTTGCGGTGGTGTTCCTGGGCGCGGTGTTCCCGATTCTGATTAATGTTCTCACAGGCATTAAGCTGGTCGATCCATTGTGGCTCCGTGCTGCACGTTCGTACGGCGCCAGCGAGCTTGACCTGTTCACCAAGGTGATGCTCCCCGGTTCGCTACCGTACATCTTCCTTGGCGTTCGCCTCGGTTTAGGGCGCGCACTGCTGGGGGTGATAGTTGCTGAGATGTACGTTTCAACTGTAGGTATCGGGCACCTGATCATGCAGGCGGGCGAGATTATGCGCACGGGCCGTCTGATGTTCTTGGCCATTCTGGTATCGCTATTAGGAACCGCCCTCACGCTAGGTCTCCGTTCGGTCGAAGGCCACGTCATTCGCTGGGGCCGAGCGTCGGATAGAGGATGATGTTGCGATACATTGCGCTCAAGCGCCTATTTCTTAGGAGCCAGAACCTTATTTACGGGTTTCTCGGGTTTGTGATGGTCCTAGTCGCTTGGGACCTGTTAACTCGCACTGGCCTCGTCGATCCCTTCTTTATCAGCAGTCCTGGCCGAACCTGGAACGCGTTACTGGACGAAGTCGGTCGCGGCACTATGATGAAAGACCTGGCCGCGACCGCAGGTTCTTTCGGCGCCGGTTTAGCGATAGCGATTGTAATAGGCGTACCCTTGGCGCTCCTGACAGCGTGGTTCAAATACATTGAATACGTTGTCGATCCGTTCTTCTGGTTTCTTTACAACGTGCCCAAGCTTGCCTTCTACCCGCTCTTCATCATCTGGCTGGGCCTAGGCACGCCCACCATCGTCGCGCTGACGGCGCTATTCGCAGTGTTCCCAATCTTTGCCAACACCTTCACGGGTGTTCGCGAGGTCAACCCGCTCTTTCTGATCGCGGCGCGCTCCTTTGGGGCGCATCAATGGCAATTGTTCGCGCGAGTGGTCCTGCCCGCGGCCGCCCCCGTAATCCTGGCCGGCGTCCGTCTAGGAATCGGTCGAGGCATGGTCGGGGTGATTATCGCGGAGATGTTCGGCGCCACAGCGGGCCTCGGATTTCGGATGAATTACTCGGCGTCACTGCTGCGCACTTCGGAATACTTCGCCCCTTTGGTCGTGGTTGTGGCTTTGGGGTTGCTGATTGACCAACTTCTTCGTGTTGTTGAAAGGAAGGTGGGCCGCTGGAACCAAACGTGAAGGCCGTTTGCTCGTCACACTCTCTCCATGGAGGTAACCGCATGAGAAAGTCCCCGGTATCGTACTTCCACTCCTCGTTCATTCGTATCCCCATCGGCGTCGCGGCACTCGTGTTGATCGCGGGTTCGTTCGCTCAGGGTGCGCTTGAGACCAACCGTGTCCGTGTCGGAATGCCGGTTAGCTCGCTTGCATTCTTGCCGCTGTACGCCGCTGAAGCCGAGGGCCTGTTCGATGCAGCCGGTCTTGATGTAACTCTGTTCACGTTCCGGGGTGGTAGTGACAGCGTTCGGGCGGCGGTCGGCGGCCAGGTTGACATAGCTGCGGGGTCAATCTCGGAGTTGCTCAGCGCGTTGACCGCCGACCAGCCGCTGAAGATGTTTTGGGGTTTCAACCAGGCGCCTATATACGAATTGTGGGCACAGCCCGGTACTCCCGAGTTGCCGGAAACGGCGGGATTGCGTTTCGCGATTAGCAGCTTTGGCGCACTTTCTAACCAGGCTGTCGATTACATGGTGAGCCAGGCGGGCATCTCGCCCGACAGCATCGTACTTGTCCCTAGTGGCGGTCCCGCCGCCCGGCTCGCGGCCCTGCAAACCTCCCAGGTTGACGTAGCGCTTCTGTCTCAACCAACCTCGCTCATAGCGGAGCGCGAAGGCTACAAGCTCCTGGGCGTAATGTCGGATTATGCGCCGAACTGGCAGAACCAGATCTTCTACGCTCGTACCGACTTCCTTGAGTCCGAGAACACGATCACTGCATTTTTGAACGTGGTGGTCGAGGCTATTGATTTAATTGAGTCGGATGAGGAAGTGCGCACCCGCTTGACGATGGAATATGTTGGTTTCTCGCGCGAGGATGCGGAACTCGGCTATGCAAGCTATGCGGGCACTTGGCCACGGACCGGTCAGCCGGCGCGAGAAGGCATAGATATTCTCGCCAGGTTCCACGCTGAGTCGGAGGGACTCGACGAGCCATTTGCGCTCTCCGATTTCATGGACTGGCGCTACGTGAAGCACTTCGGCGGTACGGTCGTCCCCTAAGCAACTCTTTGCAAGCGGGGCCTGGGCGGGAAGGTGTTACCCGGCTGGCCCCGCCCAAATCATTCGGAGGTGTCGACCATGTCCACCCTTATCCACCAAGCCGTGGTCGTGCCCCGTGCCGATACGGACAGCGTCGTACTCAATGGCTCTATTGCATTTGACGACCGAGGTGTAATCACCGGGCTCGGTCCCAGCCAGGAGTTCAACCCATCGCACTACGCCACCGTGATCGATGGGCAGCGTTCGCTTGTTATTCCAGGGCTAATCAATCCGCACTCGCACTGCCTATCGAACCTCCAGAAGGGCCGACTTGAAAAGCTGCCGCTCGAGATATGGCGCCAGTACCTCAAAGCCTGTTGGCGCCGCGTTTCAGACCGGCACGTTTATCTTGCGTCAATGTTGGGCTCAATACAGATGGTCAAGACCGGTTGTACAACTGTGCTAGACCACTTTTTCACTGCTAGTACCAGCGAATTTATGGGAGCCCGACAGGTTCTCGACGCATGGCGTGATCTGGGCATCCGTGGGGTGCTTGCGCCCATGCTCTCGGACGTCCGTTATGAAGAGACGGTCCCGCTAGACACTGCGATTGCCAATGGGTCAGCACTGGCCGAGATTGAGAGGATCTCAATTTTCGAGGGTCGCGAGTCGACGGCCGATGCGGTGCGCATGATCGAGCGCTACCGCGGCGAGTCGGACCGCGTGACCTTTTTCTTGGGCCCAGCCGCGCCGCAGCGCTGCTCGCCCGAGCTACTACGCGCTGCTGTGCGCGCCGCTGATGATCTCGACATTGGTCTTCACATGCACGTCGCAGAGACGCGTACTCAAGCCTTCGTCGCGAGGCGTTCGTTCGGTTCCACGCTCATTGAACGCCTGGATTCAGTTGGCTTCTTGAACCATCGGCTGACGATAGCCCACGGGATCTGGATAGAGCCGAGCGACATTGCCCTCATCCGCTCCACCGGTACGTCAGTGGTCCACAATCCGGTTGCCAATCTAAAGCTTGGCGACGGGCTCGCGCCTATCATCCCTATGTTGGAGGCTGGTGTAAACGTTGCGGTCGCTACGGATGGCGCGGCTAGTAACGACGGCCAGAACATGTTCGAGGCCATGAAACTAGCGGCCATCTTGCACTGCATCAACGAAGACGATTTTGAGCGGTGGGTGTCGGCCGAGCAGGCATTAAACATGGGCACCCTAGCTGCTGCGCGCGCGTGTCGGCTCGACGGCATTACTGGCTCGCTCGAAGTGGGGAAGCAGGCAGATCTGGTGCTGCTCGACCGCAGTAGCTTTGCGTTCGTGCCACTCAACGATCCAATCAAGCAGTTGGTCTATTGCGAGAATGGCTCGGCCGTGTCGTCTAGCTTCGTCGGCGGGCGCCCTATCATGGAGAACGGGCAGCTTGCCGGTGTCAATGAGATCGCCATCTATGACGAGATTCAGGTAGAGGCAGACAAAGTGGCGGACGATTTTCGCCGCGAATTCACTAACGTTGCCGAGCTCGTCCCAGTACTGAAAGAAATGTATTTCCGGATAATGGGTATTGAGCCTAGGCGCGGGGTCGTTGAGTGAGCCCGGCAGTTGCATGGATCGACGAGGCGTGCACCCGCGCCTTGATTGACGTTGCCAGCGCGCATCGGCTGGTGGTCGACGCTCTAGTAGAACACGGTCGTGGTCGCAGTTCTCTATCGCAGCCGCGTAGCCTATTCCTTCGCAGCGGTCTTGAACGGCCTTTCTTTCACCTCAAGGGTGCGTCCCTCGATACTAGCGGGTTGGTAGGCTTTCGCATCGGCGCGATAGTGGAGCCAGCATTAGTTGGACGGGAGGTGCGCTGGCTCATTCTCTGCGATCGGGACACCGCCGAGCCAGTCGCGATTCTAGAGGAACGCAGCCTTTACCGGATGCGGGTCGGTGCGTCGATTGCCATTGCGATTGAGCACCTGCGGGCTAGCAGCGCACGTACACTAGCGATGATTGGGGCAGGGCCACTCGCAGCGGCCACGCTTGAGGCCGTAGCCGCCGTCACCCCGTTCGAGCTAGTGCGTATTGCGTCGCGTTCACAGGCACGGCTTCAGGCATTGCAGAAGCAGGCTTCTACCTGGTTGCCTCGTGTAGTGGCGAGTTCCAGCGTTTCCGAGGCGACTGCTGATGCCGATGTCGTGGTCGCGCTAACAACCGCTGCGAGTCCAATTCTGGGCGTCGATGTCCTGCGCCCTGGAGTCCTGGTCCTCCCGTGCGGCGGTAAACCCGAGTGCGACCCAGCGCTTTTCGAAGGTGCCGATCGGATTTTTGTAGACGATTGGGTCCAATGCACTCTTCTGGGCGACATCGCTCCGCTCGCGGAGGCCGGCCGCTTGACCGAGGCAGACGTGGCGGGCACACTCGCCGGCCTGGTCTCCGGAGACGTACTAGGTCGCACCGACGACCGGGCCGCTATTGTGGCCGTGATTCAAGGACTCAGTCTGCTCGACGTAGCCCTGGGTGTCGGCGCATTACAAAAGTGGCGCGCTGCACGGGGTGTGCGAGCGTGAAGGTGCTTGTGGTCGGCGGCTCGGGCTCGATTGGACGACCGCTCGTAGACGCCCTCCGCCGGCGCGGTCATGCGGTGGTTGTGCTCGGGCGTCGCAAAATGCGGCTAGTGGCCGGGGTTGCATACGAGCAGGGCGACGTGCGCGACGCCGATTGCCTGGCGGTAATCATGCGACACCATGCTGTTGAGCGGGTGGTGAACCTTGCCGCCGTGCTCGGGCCTGCCGCTGATACCCCGGTGGGTGTTGGGATAAACTTTGGTGGGGCGGTGGCTGTCCTTCACGCGGCTGCCGAGGCCGGGGTCGAGAGGGTGGTCCAAGCGAGTTCGATGGCGGTATACGGGCCTACGCGCGGCGCTGCTGGTTACCCGATGTTTGAACCTATTGAGGAGGAGTACCCGCGACGCCCAGATGGCCTCTATGGTGTGGCTAAGCACGCGGCCGAGGAGGCCGGGCGTGTTGCAGCAATGGCTGGTGGGCTGCGCTATTGTGCAGTTCGCTTCGGGCCCTACTACGGTCCTGATAAGCCGATAAGCGGGCGTCGCGGCATCGGCGCTCTCATTTCAAATGCGCTTGCCGCGTTGTGCGCGAGTGAACCTGTTCGTCTACCCCAGTGGACTGGCTACCGCTTTCACCCCGTGTACGTGCTGGACGCAGTGGCGGCATTGCTTTCCGCCACCCTCAGTCCGGACCTTCCGGCCCCTATTGACCCTTGGGTACATGTTGCTGGGCCTGCTAGTACCACTATGGGCGGCGTAATTGTGACGTTGAAGGAGGCCTATCCCTACGCCGACATCGGTCACGAGCGGCCGAGCCCGGACGATCGTGACGCTGTGGCGCGAAGCTCATGTATGGTCTTCGACGACTCTCGGGCACGCACTCTTCTTGGGTACAGACCCCGTTTCGGGCTGACGCAGGCAGCGCAGCACTTTCTGGCGCAACCCACTGCGCGCGCAGCGATTGAGAGGACGATTTAGATGTACGGATATCGAGGTCGAATCGGCGTCGTCCTTCCGGCCGACAATGCTGTAATGGAACCAGAGTTCGCGCGGCTGGCACCCGACGGCGTCAGTAGCCATGTGGTGCGCCTGCAGAAGATGCCGCGTGAGGAGATGCCCGCCGGTGCCGCGATGGTGGCGTCAGCGTTCGCCTATACGCGGATTGACGTGGTCGGATATATGTGCGCTGCGAGTAGCTTCATGGCGGGTCCTGATGCGAACCAGCGCCTTGTCGATGATATCGGCAAGGCCGCAGGCGGAGTTCCTGGTTTCAGCGCGTCAACGTCAATGGTGGACGCGCTGAAGGTCCTTGGGGCGCGCAAGGTCGCAGTTCTTGCGCCTCATCCGGCGGAGATCGTGCAGCAACTTGAATCTTATCTGGTCGCCTCCGGTCTCGATGTCACCGGGACCCATGCGCTCGGGTTTGCCTTGGCTGATATCAATGACGCAGTGCCCGAGACAATCTTTCGCGCTGCCCGCAGGCTTGAGCTCCGTGATGCCGACGCGCTGTTCATCGCTGCGACGAACTTCCGCGCTATTGACGTCATTGAACTGCTGGAAGCCGACTTGGGGGTGCCGGTGGTTACGTCGAATCAGGCGGCGATGTACAAGGCGCTGCTGCTGATGGGAGTGCGTTCCCCAATTAAAGGCTACGGCAAGCTACTCCGTGATCACGTATGAGATCTGTTGACACAAGGCCGCGCGGTCTAGTCTTACCGTCGGCGGCTGCAGTTGCCTATGCGCTGTCTTGTCGATTCACGCGCCTGTGGTTAGGTCGCGTGAGTATTCCTACGGGAGCCTGCGTGTCCTCCCTAATGAAAGGGTGGTCTTAGATTCGTGGTCACGACTACTGCGGTTCAAGTATCCGTAGTGTGGCGGTTACGTAGTACTATTGTCATCAATCTACTTGCAATGGCACAGACCCCGTCCGTTAAGCCTCAATGCACCGCGCCGGTACCTCAGCATCTGTGCCGATTGTGCTCTGGATACCGCGTTTGGCGATGCGGTTCGTGATGGGCCTTATTGGCGCGAGTTGCTCCACTGAGACACGTAGTTTGGAGTACGCGTGAGTATGTTTGATGCGGTCGTACGCTCATGGCAAAACGCGAACCGAGCAGGTGAAAGCTGCGGGCGCATCGCTGCCAGAAGCACTCTGGCGCCGCATGGAATCGCACGGCAGTATCGCGCTCCTCGCTGTGGTCGCATATGGGCCGACCATGAATTTGCTATAGGCCGGGCTCGCGATCGGCCCGCGGCCAATGCTGGGTGCTCACATGAGTGCCATAACGCTGTTAATGCCGTACTGGAGAATGTAGGCAGCATCCCGCAGATTCGCTATCGTGCTGCCTTGGGAGCGCCAATCCGTGACCTAATGCTTGGCTTAAACCGCCTTTTTTTAGTAGGGGGAGTTTACACGCATTACGACTCGCTTGCGCAGATTCCAGTGACGGTCATTTCTACGGCGGGATCTGTTCGAGCGTTGCGGACATTGGACACACCAGTAGTCGGCGATGTGCGGCGAAGCAGCGTGCGGACTATAGGCAATAGTCACATTCGTTGGCAGTCTACTTACGCGAGGAGGGCGAACGTTCATGAAGGTTGACGCGGAGCGGTTATGGGCACGTGTCGAAGAACTTGGTGCCATTGGAGCGACGGCCGATGGGGGTGTGAGCCGCATTGGTTACAGTGCCGAAGAGACGGCCGCCATGGAGCGGGTGGGCCGCTGGATGACATCCGCTGGACTCGGCGTGCATTATGACCCTGCCGGGAACCTGATCGGCCGGCGAGCGGGTCAGCGGCGCAAGACTATTGTCCTGGGGTCGCACCTCGATACCGTGCCTAACGGTGGTCGCTTCGACGGCGCGCTCGGAGTGCTCGCAGCGCTTGAGGCGGTCGAGACGCTGCTGGAGGCCGGGACCTCGCATGAACACTCGATAGAGATAATCGCGTTTCGAGACGAAGAAGGGGCGTGCTTTGGGCGCGGACTTGTCGGATCGCGTCTTGCGTCCGGTACCTTCAATCTTGCCGCGTGGAGCGATGCACGCTCGATTGACGGTCGTACAATTCGCCACGTATTAGCTGCTGCTGGTCTCGACCTCGAACGCGCGGTGTCTGAGGCGCCACGTGAGCCATCCTCACTCGCAGCCTACCTTGAACTGCACATTGAACAGGGTGAGGTCCTCGAGAGCGGCGGAAAGCGGCTGGGGGTGGTGAGCGGCATAGTTGGTATTACTCGTTACCAGGTGCGGTTCATGGGTCGGGCCGACCACGCTGGCGCTACGCCGATGAATTTGCGTCGAGACGCTCTTCTCTGCGCAGCGGGTTTCGTCCAGCTCGTTGGTGCTCAAGCTCGGGCTGCGGGGCGCGGTCTAGTGGCTACCGTTGGGCGCCTACTGGTGGACCCAAATATCGCCAACGTGATTCCCGGCAGGGTCGTGGCTTCGTTTGAGGTGCGTGCACTCGAGTCGGAGCAAATCAAGTCGGTCGTCGAGGCCGTTATTGTCGCTACCGAGGAGCTTGGTCGGAAACACGATATCGAGGTTGTTTTCGAGCGGACTGTGCAGACCGCGCCACTGCTCACCACACCACATGTAATCCACGCGCTTGAGAGCGCTTGCACAGCGTTGGAAGTGCCGTTCCAGGTTATGCCGAGCGGTGGCGGTCACGATGCAATGCTAATGGGCACGATTGCGCCTTTCGGTATGCTGTTCGTGCCGAGTCGTCGGGGAATTAGCCACGCACCTGACGAGTACACTGCACCCGACGATTGTGCGCTCGGCGCCCAGGTATTGCTTGATACCTTGATTCTTCTGGATAAAGGTAGCTCATGAGCACTGTATACTTCGATGTTGAAGGCGAGGAGAACACTACTGAAGCGCTCACGCTGGGCTTTGAGCGCGCTATGGCTTTGGACATTGGAGTGCTGGCCGTTGCTTCGACTCGTGGCGGCAGCGGCTTCACCGCGCTGCGCTTGAGTCGCGAGCTGGGGTTTACGGGTCGGGTGATCGTAGTTGGCGAGCATTACGGCTATCATCGCCCCGACGGCCAGGAAATGATGTCCGAAACTATTGAGCGATTGCGCGCCGAGGGTGCCGAAGTAGTATTCGGTACGCACGCTTTGTCGGGTGTCGAGCGTAGCTACCGCTTCCGCCACGGTGGTATTAGTACGCTCGAAATTATGTCGGAGGTATTGCGTCGATTTTCGCGAGGGGTCAAGACTGCAGTCGAGATTTCGGTAATGCTTGCCGACGCCGGCGCGGTGAGCGTCGACCGGGACCTTGTCGCGGCCGGCGGCAGTGGCGGTGGAATCGATTCGGTGATTGTGCTACGCCCGGCGTCCTCAAACAGATTCTTCGACCTCAAGGTGCGCGAGTTCATCGCCTACCCGCGTGCACGCATGAGTGAAGTGGCCGAGCGCGTGATACGGCTGTACCAAACCAGCGAGTACAACGAGGTCAGCCTCGCTAATGCTGCGGGTTGCTCGGTCGCCAGCGTGCAGCGTTTCGTGCGGGAGTTCGAGGCCGTTCGTGCCGGCTTCGCGCGCGGCGCTTCGCTTGAGGAGGTTTGCCGCGAGATTCAGCGGGGCCGCAACACGGTGACGATGTATGTCGAGCTGGAGCAGAACCTGGATGAGCGAACGTGACTAGGAGGCTGATTCGCGGAGGGCGAGTGGTGAGCGCTGAATTTCAAGAGGAGCGGCCGAGGCTGGACGTGCGAATCGCTCAGGGGCGCATCACGCAGATTGGAGCCAATCTTCTGCCACTCCTTGGTGAAGCTACGATCGACGCTAGCGATCTATGGCTCTTCCCGGGTGCAGTTGATACCCGCGTGCACCTACACGATCCGGGCTTCACGCACAAAGAGAACTTCGCAAGCGGTACCGAGGCGGCAGCTGCGGGAGGCGTCACTACGGTGGTGGCCCAACCGAACACCAGGCCGAGCATCGACTCCCCGGCGGTGTTTGTGATGGTGCGGTCAATCGGCATGGCAAGGAGCCGAGTGGACTTCGGTGTCGCGGCGGCCGTGACCGTCGACAACCTTTCGGCGTTGGCCGAGCTCGACTCGCTCGGCACCGCTTCATTTGAGTTAGCGCTGGGAGGTCCGCCAGGGCCCGAGGTTTTCGACGATCCTAGACGGCTGATTGAGGCGCCTTTTGCTCTAAAGCCGCGTCTTCCGGCAGTCGGGGTGATGGCTGCCGATCAACGGTTACGTGTTGCGGCGCGTGAGCGGATCGTCGCGGCTGGCCGCCACGACGCGACAGCGTTTGCAGATGCTTACCCGCCAGAGATTGAGGCGATGGCGGTAGCGGTAGCATCTGTGGCTTCGCTCGTCTCTGATGTACCGCTCCACTTCCGACAGATTCACGCTAAGCATTCATTGCGTGTACTGCAGGCGTTCCAGGTCGCAGGAGCACGCATTGGTGCTGAGGTCACGCCGCATCACTTGATGCTAGGCCGCTCTACACTAGAACTACTCGGACCTGATGCACAGATGATTCCGCCGTTGCGTCCGGAATCCGAACAAAGTGAGTTGATTGAGGCTCTTGTCGGGGGCGTTCTGTCGACCGTTGGTTCGGACCATGCTCCGCACGCCGATTCGGAGAAGGCTCTGGGGCACGACAACCTGTGGTCTAGTCCGCCTGGTACACCGGGGCTGGAAACGCTTTTCCTAGCGCTTCTGACGTTGGCGGCCCGGGGGGATTGCAGCTACGCACACGTGGCGTTATGGACAGCGCAAGCACCTTCCGCGTGTTTTGGCTTCGGCGACCGCGAAGGGCGACTCGTCGTAGGATTCGACGCTGACATCGCTTTGATCGATCCGCTTGCCTCGGCTCCCTACGATCCGAGGTCGCAACATGGTCGTGCTAAGAGCTCTCCCTTCCGCGGGACTCAGTTAACAGGTGCTGTGGTGGGTGTTCTCAGCCGTGGCCGCTGGGCTTACTGAGATGGCTTGGTGATGGCAGCTCCCGGGGATGGCGCGTTCGTGCGTCCGGCGAGCGCGGGCTTTGGCGTTGCGCGTTCCCTTCGGTCGGGCGCATGGCATGGGACATCGTTCGATTATCTCAAGGAGAAGAGGCCCAAATGAAGTACGTCAGGTTCCACGAAGGAGAGGGTGTCCGTTGGGGCGTACTCAAAGGCATGAGCGTTCGCGTTGTCGATGGAGATTCGATTTCCGGCTACTCGGAAACCCGTCATGTCGTGAAAGCAAAGGACCTGAAGCTGCTTCCGCCTGCCACGCCGGGTAAGACAATTGGAATCGGACTAAACTATGCGGCGCACGCCGCAGAGGGCGGCAAACGGGTGCCGACTGAGCCGCTCATGTTCATGAAGCCACCGTCGGCGGTGATCGGCGCGGGCGACACCGTTACCCTCCCTAACCCTCAGCATCGCACCGATCACGAAGCTGAACTGGCTGTCGTGATTGGCCGAAGATGCCGTGACCTGACCGCCGATAATTGGCGAAACGTGGTGCTCGGATACACTTACGCTAACGACGTGAGCGACAGGGTGCTGCAGCGCCGTGACGACCAGTACACACGCGGCAATGGGTTCGATACGTTCTGTCCGTTGGGACCAGGTTTGGTCGATGCGATTGATCCCTCCGACATTGCTATTCGATGCTCCGTGAACGGTGTATTGCGCCAGGACTCGCGAACCAAAGATATGATATTTAGCGTTGAAAGCCTACTGCGTTTTGTAAGCCGTGTGATGACGCTCGAACCGTGGGACGTCATTCTTACAGGTACGCCCGAAGGGGTTGGCCCGATTGCTCCAGGCGACGAGGTCCGCGTTGAAGTTGAGCGGATTGGTACGCTGACGAACCGCGTCGCCGCACGTGGCTCTCGGTTATGAAGGTCGCTGATCGCTTCGCGGGGATGGAGCAGTCGGACATTCGGATCGTGATGAACCGCGCCCTCGCTCTGGAGGCGAGGGGGGCGGAAGTCGCGCATCTCGAGATTGGCCAGCCCAACTTCGATACGCCGGAGCCAATCAAAGAGGCTGCCATGGCCGCGCTCGCCCGCGGAGAGACCGGTTACGGTCCCTCTGCGGGAATCACGCCACTTCGGGCCATGCTGGCGCGCTCCATGTCTGCTCGCCACCACCTCACTATTGAGACGGAGCGAGTACTGGTTACAAATGGCGCTTCCGAAGCAATTTACGTGGCGTTGTCTACGGTAGTGAATCCTGGGGATGAGGTCGCGATCCTGGAGCCGTGCTGGCCCAATCATGTGGGTATGGTGAAGCTCCTTGGTGCAGTTGTGCGGTTCATTTCCACCCGCGCGGAGGATGACTTCCAACCAACCACTGCTGCGATAAATGCGGGCCTATCGGCGAGGACTAAGGCATTGATCGTGAATACTCCGAATAATCCGACCGGTTCGGTGCTCTCGCTTGCAAGCATGGAAATGCTTGCAAGCGAGGCACGCAGGCGCAATTTGCTGATAGTCGCTGACGAAGTATACGATCGTTTCCTTTACAAAGAGGCGGTGCCATCGATTGCCTGCCTTCCCGATATGGCGGCACGGACGGCGATTGTGAACGCCTTCTCCAAGACGTATGCGATGACGGGTTGGCGTCTTGGCTATGTGGCTCTTCCAACCGGGCTTGTCGGGGCGGCCGGGCTCACGCATACGTACATCAATACGAGTGTGAACACTTTCATCCAGTACGGTGCACTAGCGGCACTCTCTCAGTGTGAGACTGACATTGAGCGTATGCGCGAGAGTTACAGGCAGCGAAGGGATTCGGCGATTGAAGCTCTTTCTGCGATGCACGGAGTCTCGCATACTGTGCCGGATGGTGGACTGTTCGTCTTTCCCCACCTCGGCGGTGACGACCGCGAGATCGCTCGTCGGCTGCTGGACGAGGCCAACGTGGCCACGGTGCCCGGCTCTGCTTTTGGTCCGAGTGGACGAGGTCATCTGCGCATCAGTTTCTGCGCATCAGAGGAGGTGCTCGAACGCGGCCTGGTATTGATGCAACGTTGGCTGGAAGCCCAGCGCTGATTCTCTTACCTTACCCCGGCCCAGTGGGGTCCTGATTGGAGCCAATTAGTATGACAAACTTTTCGGCCGATGAGATGTCCAATCGTTGGCATCGTATCCAAGCGCTGATGGATGAGCGAGGCTTTGATGCGCTCCTCGTCTCCGAGCACGCGAACTACCAATACCTCACCGGCCATGACAGCCTTCAATTCCTGCACAAGATGCGGCCGATGCTAGGTCTGTTGCCTGCACAGGGCGACCCGGTACTGTTCATCTACAGCCTGGAGGAGGCATTGGCTCGGGCAGACGGCTATGGTGGGGACATTCGCACCTACCTTGACGTACCGTTTCCGGTTGGGGAGCTACGCGACCTCATGGCTGAAAGGGGTGTCGAGGCTGGCGTGATAGGGGTCGAGACTGGCGCAAACCAACGTCTTGGTTTGCCGCTAGAGGACTTTGATGCTCTCAGGGCGTCATTACCAGCCGTACAGTGGCGCAACGCGGGAGGTCTTCTAGCCGATGCGATGATGATTAAGTCGCATGCTGAAATTGAGATGATTCGCCGGGCTTGTGACCTTACACAGGAAGCATGGCATGCGCTAATGCATCGCATTAAGACGGGTATGACCATCCGCGAGGTCGAACAGCAGGTAGCTTTGGCACTGATCGATGCTGGGGCCGACCCGCTTGATCCCGGGTTCATTATGGTCCGGCACATGTGCGAGCGGTCCTCAGATCGTGTGTTCCGCGATGGTGATTTACTTAAGCTCGATTTCGGTGCGCGTCTTGGCGGGTACTATGCAGATATTACGCGGTTGGCCAGCATCGGACCGGCGACCCACCGTCACCGGCAAATCCACGCCGACATGTATCGAATGATGCAAGGTTGTGTTGAACGCTTTGGCCCCGGCGTATCGACGCGATCGATTGCGGAATTCAACAGCGAAGAGTTAGTTAAGGAGGGGTACCAGCCGTTAGCGGCAAACAAGCGCATCGGTCACGGGGTTGGTCTTGAGTTGACCCAACCGCCGTCGCTCAACCGCGAAGACTCCACCATTCTAGGTGCGGGCATGGTGATTGCGATTGAACCGCGCTTCGACTCTGAGTTTGGTCGCATTCACCTTGAGGAATTGGTGGCCGTCAATAACGATGATGCCGACCTCCTTTCTCAGGGGGCCGAGGTTCTAGGAGAGATTCTATCGTGAGGGGCTGGCGTCCCCCGATTTTCTTGAGTGACACTGCGGTCCGGAACCTGCTGAATGTCCCGGACGCGCTTACGGCCGTACACAAAGCGTTCGTTGATTTGCATCACGGTACCGCTCGAACTCCAGAGCCCCCGATGTACTGGCTTAAGCACAGTGACGGCGTAATGGGTTCGTTCTTCTCAAAGGCCTGCTACTTGGAAGAGGAAGGTGTATTCGGCTTCCGGGCAGTGGGAACCACCAAGGACCTCGAGACATTACAGTACCTGTCCGGCTCAACGCGGTTTATCACCCTCGTTGACGCGCGTCACGGCCACCCACTCGCAGTAATCGACGAGCACTATGCCTACGCTGTGCGCACTGGCGCGGCTGCGGTAGTCGCAGCCCAGTCTTTAGCGGCCCCGAATGCCTCGCAGGTGGCGCTAATTGGGGCTGGACGGATGCAAGGGCCAACGCTTGAGGGTCTAGCGCATGCGTTCAACCTCTCGGAAGTGCGGGTATATGCTCGTCGACCGGATCCGCGGGAAGCGTTTGCAAGTACTTACAGTGAGCAGATTGGGGTGCCCGTGGTGCCGGTAGCGAGTGTGGGTGAGGCTTGCGAGGGTGCGGAGATCATCATTACGGCTACCACGGCCGACGCACCGTTGGTAATGCAAGACGACGTCGCGCCGGGCTGTTTCATCTACGCGATGGGATTGGCTCAGGAGCTCGATGACGCGGTCGTGCTTGGTGCAGACAAACTCTTCGTGGATCAGTGGGATCTCTGCTTAAAGATGTCGGACGTGTCTCGCCTAGTTGCCCAGAATAAGATTTCTCGCGACACAATCGACGGCGAGTTGCCAGCGGTTATCGCTGGCGCGCTGCCAGGGCGGAGCTCCGAGCACGAGGTAATCATAGTGCGCTCAGAGGGGTTGGTCGCGCACGATATCGCTATCGCCCACCATGTGTACCAGCGCGCTCGGGAACTTGGGATTGGGTTGGTGTTGGAGTGAGCCAAACACGGATGCGCCTCGTAGCCCCACAAGAGTTATCGCCTCCAACCTGCCCAGCGTCTCACGCGGTGCTGGTCGACGGCTGGCTATAGATTTCCGGCATCGTGGCGCGAGGCCCCGACGGTGCTGTCGTGGGCGGGGGAGACCCGTATGCGCAGTGCGACAAGTACTTGATAACCTGCATACATGTGTCGAGGCGGCAGGTGGCAGTCTCGATGATGTGGTGAAGCTGGTCGTCTACTTTGTGCACATTGAAGACCGCCCGATTATCGCGGAGTTGCGACTCCGATACGTTGAGAACGCACCACCGGCCGGCCAGTACAGTAGTGGGGGTGACCGCACTCGTACACCCCGCCCTCACTATCGAAGTTGAAGCTGCGTGTTTCCTTGCGCGCGACTAACCTATATTGGCCAAGAGGTGCCTATCAGCCGAGGGGTTGCTCAATTTGACCACAACCAGCAAACGCGTATTTCAGACGTCACGTGGTCGATTTCCAGGTCATGACGTCAGATAGGTCTGTCCTATTCCCGACGTCACGTAGGCCGCCTAACAGAGAATTGGTGGCGGCCTCGTCAAGCCGGCCCGCGTACCTCGTCAGACTCCTGAACTTGTCGTCGATCTCGCCTGGCGACAGCCACTGGTCCGGATCGCCGCGCGGCGACTCGACCATCGTGCTGAGCGTGTTGCCGTCGTGGAGGAACACCTTGATCTCGGACGCCCACTGATGTGGGTAGAGGCTCTCGATATCGGGGTCGACCCTCATGCTCACCCTGGAGGCGAAGTCCAGGAGTTGCGGGTCCCTGATCGAGTCCGGGTCGAAGTCGAGCACGCCCGCGCGCCGTCGGTGGGCTATGAGCGCGAGCACGAAGCCCATGGAGAACTTGGCCTGGTGGGTATTCGTGGGCACCGGGGCCGCCTCCAGTACGTCCTGCGCGGCCTGATAGACGCCGACCTCGACTCGTTCGATGTCGCGCGCTTCCACGCCCGCGTTCGTGAGCGCGGTCATCAGCGCGTCCGCCGCAGGATGGGTGTGCCTGCAGGAGGCGTGAACCTTGAGCGAGGTGTGCATGACCGCCCACTCCTGGCCAAGGCCGTTCACAAGTGCCTGGGGGTAGACCCTTTCACTCATTGCTCGCCCCAGGCCCCTCTCGCCCTCGAGGATGCGAGCAGCGCCCTCGAGGTGCTCGTGAGCCAAGAACGCGGCGGCCAGTCCGGTGGCCGCCGCGTGCGCCGCATGGAGGGGCTTGGAGTCGGCCGAATCGCGTAGGAACTGCCACAAGCCCGCGGCCGTCGTGCCGGCGTTGCCGAGCGCGTTCGACATCTCCTTCGCGTCCGCACCGAGGAGGTGCGCGACGGCGGCCGCGGCACCCAACGTGCCTGCGGTGCCGGTGGTGTGGAAGTAGCGGTAGTGGGACGGGCCGAGGTAGGCGCCCACCCTCGTGGCAGCCTCGTAACCGACGACGGAGGCGGTGAGCAGGTCGAGGCCGCTGCTGCCCAGCTCTTGCGCCGCCGCCAAAGCCGCGGGAAACACGACCGTGGCCGGGTGCACCACCGAGGCGTTGTGGAGGTCGTCCTGTTCGACCATGTGAGAAGAGGCTGCGTTGGCGAAAGCCGCTTGATAAGCGGTGCCTTTGCGCCCCTCGGGAATCACATCCACGCGGCCACCTTCACCCATCGACCGGGCGAAGCGGGCGATCGCCAGCACCGGTGCGGAACGGCTACCGGCGATGCAACAGCCGATCCAGTCGAGGAAGAGTTCGGTAGTTCGGTGGATGACTGCCGGTTGCAGGTCTGGGGGCCGGACCGAAGCCAGGAAGTCGGCGAGCCGTGCCGTGCTCGCGTCATCTGAAGTGGTTGTGGTCGCCTGATTCGGGGCGGTCATGAGTTCGCGCTCTCCTCTCGAGCGTAATAAGCGAGGAGCGCATCGCGGGCGTTCATGATGTGCGCCTCGACGAGCTTGCCGACGCGCTCGCCGTCGCGCGTCATCAGGGCCTCGAGCAGCTCCTCGTGCTCGCGCACGGAGCGTTCGGCCTGGGACGGCACCTGCAGCGGCGTCAACGGCGGCCTGCCTATCCAGAGTCCCTCGATGATACGGACCAGGCACGGCCGCTGCGAAGCCTCGTAGAGCGCCAAGTGCAACTCCGCGTTCTCCCGCGCGTACTCCTCGAAATCACCGGCCTTGGCGGAGGCCGCCATGTTGCGCGTATGCTCCACGATCCGCTGGAGCTGCTCCTGTCCGAGCTTCTCAGCCGCGATGGAGGCCGCGTAAGGCTCAAGCAGCGCCCTGATGGCGTAGATCTCCAAGATGTCTTCTGGTCCGAACTTGACGACGCTGTAGCCGCTTCCGTCGGCCACTACCAGCCCGTCCGTCTCGAGCATGCGAAGCGCGTCTCGAACCGGTATGCGGCTGGTGCCGAAGCTGGACGCCAACTCCTCCTGCGTCAGCCTCTCACCTCCCTCGTAGGTCTGCTGCAGGATGGCGGAGCGTAGCGCTCTATAGATCTGGCTACCCAAGGTCTCCCGCTGCAGCGGCCGCTGTTCGAGCATGGTGGTCAAAGGGTCCTTCCGACTCATAGACACCTCGTCCTTTATCGTCTGAATATCAATTGTTGTAGCCTGTACACAGACTACACTTGGAGCTCTCGAGGGCGCAACCCGGCTGGCGAGCTAGGCGTATACAGTTGATAGTCTCTAATGCCGCATGTACTCTCGCCGCATGGGAGCTCCATGACCGTGCCTGGGCACATTGCACGCGAACTGAAGCGGCGTGGCGTGCCGGCGGCGTTCGGCGTTCCCGGCGGCGAGGGTTCCAGCGGGCTCATCCAGGCGCTTCGGCGCAACGGCATCAGGTTCGTCCTCTGCCACACCGAGAGCCAGGCCGCCTTCGCGGCCGCCGCGATGGCAGAGATAACCGGACAGGTGGGCGTGGTAGTCACCTCGCTCGGCCCCGGTGCCGCGAGCGTGATCAACGGAGCGGCTCACGCACTGCTCGACAGGGTTCCGCTCCTCGTCATCACCGACCGCTTCGCGCAGGCAGCCGGTCCCGTCTGCGGCCACCAGTTCATCGACCAAGCTGCTCTCTTCGCTCCAGTCACGAAAGGCTACCGGCGCCTGACGCGCTCGGGGGTGACTGCGGCCGTGCGCGATGCGATCGACGCCGCTCTCGAGCACCCGCGCGGTCCGGTCCATATCGACTTTCCCGTGGACTTGGCAGACGCCGAGGTCACAGGCGAAGGAGCGGCGGCAGCTGTGCCTCCAGCCCATGAGACGGAGCGAAGCAGGGCCAACCTGGGGGAACTCCCGCACGTCCTGCGAGGCGCTCAGCGACCCGTCATCCTGTTCGGCCTTGAGGCCAATGCCGACGGCAACCGCGCGGTCGTCGCGCCACTACTGAGGTGCTTGCGCGCACCTGCTCTCACGACCTATAAGGCCATCGGGGTCTCGAGCGGGTCCGCTGAGTGGAGCGGCGGCGTTTTCACAGGAGGCGCGCTCGAAGAAGCGTTCCTGGCTAAGGCCGACCTGATCCTCACGATCGGCTTCGACGCCGTGGAGATGATCCCTACCGAGTGGCGCTGGAGCGCACCCGTTCTGCGTCTGGCCGCGAGCCCTGCTGCCTGCCCCGTGTCGAAGCCCGTCATGGAGGCTCGGGGGCCGTTGTCCCAACTCATGGCCAGCGTGGCAGACGCCCTCTCCGACCGGGACGGCGCCTCCCTGTGGACCGAAGAGGAGGTCCGAGATCTCCGGGACCAGAACCACTCGAGGGTGCTGGCGAGTTGGCCACAGGGCGGCATCAACCCGACGATAGCGGTTCAGAAGTTGGCAAGCGCCTTCCCCTCCGCGATCTTCAGCGTCGACGCTGGCGCCCACATGTTCGCGGCTACGCTTGCCCTGAGCCACGCCGGCGCCTATCGCTGCTCGATCTCCAACGGCTTAGCGACCATGGGGTACGCCCTGCCCGCCGCGATTGGCGCAGCGGTCGCAGAGCCCAACCGACCCGCAGTCGCGATCACTGGCGACGGCGGCCTCTCCATGTGCCAGGCAGAGATCGAAACGGCCGTCCGCAGCAAGCACAGGATCGTCATCTTCCTGCTGAACGACGCGCAGTTGAGCCTTATCAAGATCAAGCAGGAAGCCAAGGGTCACGTCCCACGCGGCATCAGCTACGGCCACATCGATTGGGTCGCCATCGCCTCCGCATACCAGGCGCGTTCGTACCGGGCGGTATCGGGAACAGAGCTAGAGGCGGCTCTGCTGGAGGCGGCCCGGCACCCTAACGGCGTCGATCTCATCGAGGTCGTGCTGGCGCCCGACGGCTACGCAGGCCTGATGGAGACGGTGCGGGGCCGCAAGGGCAGCCTAGAGTCACCGGCCACGGCGCCTCAGGCAGTGCGGCCAGGCGATCCCAATGCGTCAAAGCCGCGCTACTCCGGATGGACTAGAATCGGACCTACCTCGCGTGCGTAGACTGTCGCAGCTTTACTTCAACTTCGCCAAGCAGGCGAACCGGCACCTGAACTCGCGCATCCATATGGTGGCGCGGCGGTTGTTGGCTGCCCAGTTGCCGGGGATAACCGACGTCATCCCCAGTTATACGTCGCTCCACGTCGAGTACGACCCCGCCCTTATCGGGGGTGCGCAGATTCGTGCGCTGGTGCTATCAGGCATGGAGTCGCATGACAGCGCCGAGGCGGCCGGTCGGGTGGTGGAGGTGGAGGCGGTCTACGACGGCCCCGACCTGCAGAAACTCGCGGCGGCGGTCGGCCTGTCTCCAGAAGAAGTCGTGATGCGCCATACGGGCACCGACTACCTGGCTTACGCGGTCGGCTTCACGCCGGGCTTCGCTTTCCTGGGCGACGTCGACGAGAGCATCCGCAAGGCCAGCCTGGGCAAGCCGCGTGCGGCGGTGCCCGCTGGCTCCGTGGGCATCGCCGAAGGTCAGACGGGCATCTATCCGCTCAACTCTACCGGGCGGATGGAACATCGTCGCTCGGGCCACGGTGCCCATCTACGACCCCCACCGTGAGCAACCTTACCTCATAGAGCCCGGCGACAGGGTCCGCTTCGTGTCCGTCAGGTCCGGAGCGGAGTTACCTCTACTGCACCCACTCGACCTGCTGCCAGAACAGCCTCGCTACCCCGCGTTCCGGGTACTGAAACCGGGCCTGCTAGATCTGATCGTAGACCAGGGACGGTACATGGTGGGCCGCCTCGGCTTCGCCCGATCCGGACCTCTCGACGCGGTCTCGGCGCGGATAGCCAGCGGCCTACTGGCCAACCGGCCCTCTGACCCGCTGCTGGAGATCAACGTGCTAGGCCCCACCTTGGAGGCGCTGAGCGACGTCGTGGTGGCCGTTGCCGGTGCCGGCGTCTCGTTCATGGTCGATAGTAGTCCAGCCAAGCCTTACGCGTCGACCTTGATAAGGCGGGGGCAGCTGTTGACCTTCCCTCCCTCCGCCAGCGGGACCAGAAGCTATCTAGCGGTCGCCGGCGGCTTCGAAAGCGCGAGGTTCCTCGGCTCGGCCTCGGTGGACATCCGCGGCCTCGTCGGCCGGCCACTGCAAGCGGGCAACGTTCTCGGTGTACAGGAACCGCGCACCCCGAGGTCTGGCTTCTCTTTCACGCCGTACTCGCGAGCAACGAAGACGCTCCGGTTACGCCTGTTGCCTGGGCCGCAGTACGACCGGGACACCGTGGCTGCGCTCGCTTCGCTCCCACTTCGCATCGAGCACTCGGACCGCATGGGGGTGCGGCTCAGCACCAGCCAAGCGGTGGGCAGCGGTGTCATCTCGGAAGGCAACCCCTTGGGGGCCGTGCAGTTGACGGCCGACGGACAACCGCTCATCCTCCTGAACGACCGCGGCACGATGGGTGGCTACACCAAACCCGCCATCGTCGACCCTCGCGACCTTCCCCGCCTGGCACAGGCACGCGACGGTACCTGGGTCACGTTCGTGGTGGCCGTGGACCGCTAGGCGATAGCCAAGAACGGAGCGATGGTGACGCCTGCGCCCTCGAGCCGCGTCCGCAGCTGGCGGGCGATCTCGATCGCCCCTCTGGTATCGCCGTGCACGCAGATCGAGTCGGCCTCGAGCGCGATGGGCTGGCCGTCCACTACCGGCATCCGACCACTCTCCAGGAAGCCGATTAGTCGGGCGGCCGCCTCGTTGGCGTCGGTCAGGAGCGCGTCCGGCCTGGAGCGCGGCACGAGTCGCCCGGTGGAGAGGTAGGCACGGTCGGCGAAGACCTCGGAGTAGACGACCACCCCGGCCGCGCGCGCCGCGAGTTCGAGTTCCGTGCCCGAGATCGCCAGAATCGCCAGCCCCCCTGGCAGCGCCCTCACCGCCGCCACGATGGCGTCGGCCACGGCCCGGTCGTCGGCGGTGAGGTTGCCCAGCGCCCCGTGCGGCTTCACGTAGCGCACTACGGTACCGGCCAGTACGGCCACCCCCTGGAGCGCTCCGACCTGGGCGGCGAGCATGCGCCCGATCTCACTCGGAGACATGGGTATCACGCGGCGACCGAAGCCGGCCGGATCGGCGTAGCCGGGGTGGGCACCAACTACGATGCCTCGCCCGGCGGCAAGGTTCAGCGTGCGGAACATCGTCTCGGGATCGCTGGCATGGCCGCCTGCGGCGATGTTGGCGGAGGTGACGATGTCGAGCATCGTCGCGTCGTCACCCATGCTCCAAGGGCCGAAGGCCTCTCCCAAGTCCGAGTTCAGGTCGATCTTCATGCCGCCTCCCTCTTCAAGGAGTCGAGGGGTCGGTAGCGCGGGTCAGCAGGACCACGCCCCCCAACTCCTCGGTGTCGTAGTAATTGAAGCCGGTACCGTTCTTGCGCCGACCACGCATCTTGACGCCCAAGGGCAACGCCGCCTCGGCGGCGTCCGCGCCGGGCACCTCGAAGCCCAGGTGGAAGACGCCCTGACCCTTGGTGTCGAGGTGGATCCGTTGCGGGCTCGGGTCCTGACTCGGTTGGCACAACTGCAGTTGGATGTTGGGGAGGTTGCAAACGCGGTACTGCATGGCCATGAAGCCCTCGCGGCTGGGTGCCTGGAGCTCAACGTACTCGCTAAGGGGCGGGTACGCGACCCAGGGGCCGATGCCGATGGACTCGTAGAACGCTTGGGTCTTGTCGATGTCGTGAACCACGATGCACACGTGATGCCGTTTGTTGAAGACCTCGGACGCCATAGCTCTTAGGCTTGCTTCTTCGTCGGCATGACGTAGTTCAGTACGCGCCGGCCGCCATCCGGATAGATGGTCTCACCAGTGATGTACGAAGCGTCGTCGCTGGCGAGGAACGCCACCACCCCAGCTACCTCGTCGGGGCGCCCGTAGCGTCCCAGGGGGGTGCGAGAAAGGATGGCGTTCTGCCCTGTGCTGTCGACGAAGTCACCGATCATCTCGGTCTTGATCGTGCCCGGCCCGACTCCAACGACGCGGATGCCGTTGGGCGCGAACGCCATGGCAGCGGTTGCGGTCAACTGGTTCATGCCGCCTTTGGAGATGGCGTACGTGGCTACGTCTGGGTTGGCAAGGCCAGAGTTGATCGACGACATGTTGATGATGACACCACCCTGGCCCTGAGCGAGCATCTGCCGCGCGGCCGCCTGTGTGCCGAAGAACGCCCCCTTGAGGCTGATGCCCAGGACGCGGTCGTAGAGCTCCTCCGTGATGTCGAGGAAGGGGCACAGGACCGCGATGCCGGCGTTATTGACCATGACGTCGAGTCGTCCGAAGGCGTCCACCGCCTTGGCCACCATGGCGTCGACCTCACGCTTCCGTGTCACGTCGGCCGTGAAGGTCAACGCCTTGTCCGGTTGGGCCAGCTCCGCGGCGGTGGACTCGAGCTTCGCCTTGTCGATGTCAGCCAGGAGCACCTTCGCACCCTCGGACAGAAATCGCTCGGCGACCGCCCGTCCGATGCCTCTGGCGGCTCCCGTTACTACTACGACCTTCTCGTGGAACCTCTTCGTGCTTTCCTCCTGTATCTCCGCCCCAGCGACCGGGCGATTTCAGCTACTTTCGACAATGCTCTGTGCCCAAGCGACGACGGGTGCATCGATCATCTGCCCGTCTAGAACTGCGACGCTGGCACCACGACCGTGCGCCTCCTCGAACGCCGAAAGGACCCGCCGGGCACGATCTAGTTCGCTTTCGGTAGGCCCGAACACACTGTTGGCCAGCCCGATCTGACTTGGGTGAACCAGCATCTTACCGGCGAACCCCAGGCGCCTGGCAGCGAGGGCATCAACTTCGAAGCCTGCGAGATCGTTAAAAGGCGGGAAGACCCCGTCTATCGGTGCCTGAAGGCCAGCCGCCCGGCTGAGGACCGCTAGGCGGGCGCGCGCGTATGTCAGGAGCGGCTGCTGCCTGTCCCAGGACTGTCCCAAATCGGTCAGCAGGTCGAGGCTGCCAAGCGCCAGGCGCTCGAGCTTGGCACGTCCGCCTGCAGAGAGGAACGGCGAGCTCTCGAGCGCGAACGCGCTCTCTACAGAGGCAATCAGTGGCAGCCCGAGGCTACCAGCTTCCTCGACCTCGGCGGCCGACTCGACCTTAGGAAGCATCACTCCACCCACCCTGGCGCCTCTGGCTTGCAGCAACTCGACGACCTTCAGATCGTCACCGAACCCGTCTGCGGAGCCGGACAACGTGCGGATGACGAGCCTGGGCCAGGGTTCATGACTACGAGTCAGGACATCAAGAGCCAGCTCGTGCGCCGCCCCCCGCTGACTGGCAGGCACGCCGTCCTCCCAATCGACCAGCACGACGTGGGCGTCGGACGTCAGTGCCTTGTTTAGCTTGCGGCGATCGTGTCCAGGAACGAACAGCCACGACCTCATTGCTTAGGCTCTTCGTCAACTGTGCGGGCCATTGCCGCTTCGGCCTCCATGTGATCGAGCAGGCCCTTGCCGGAACGCCTGATGTGCTTCTTGAGTAGCGCCGTGAAGGCCGCCACGTCGCGCTCCTTGATCAGCTGCATGAGCACTACGTGCTCCTTGGCGGACTCCCGCAACTGGCCGGGGACCTGCAACGGCGTGAAGGGCGGCTGCCCCAACCACAGGCCCACGATAATCTTCACCAAGCGGTCCATGCCGCTCGACTGGTACAAGGTCAGGTGGAAGTCGCGGTTGGCGCGGATGTACGCGTCGGCGTCGGCCTCATCGGCAGCCTCCACCATCCTGCCGGTCAGGTCTGCGAGCTCCGCGTCATCCTTTGCCGACAACCGCGGTATGGCCCGGGCCGCGGCGTAGGGCTCTATCAATTCGCGGAGCTCGAACGTCTCGCGCACTTCGTTGACGCCGTAGGTTCGGACCCGGTACCGGCCCCGCCTGTCCAGCTCTACCAGCCCGTCGCTCTCTAGGCGCCTGAGGGCGTCACGAACCGGAATCCGGCTGGTGCCGAGCATGCCGGCCAGCTCGTCCTGCACGAGGCGCCCACCATCGCGGAACTGACCGTCCAAGATAGCCCGCCTGAGCACGCGGTACGCCTGCTCCTCGAGCGTGTTGTGCGCGATCGTGGGTAGCACGCGGCGGTCGCTCACCTTCATCCTCTCCGTATACCGTTGACATTATACTGCTTGCTTCTTAGAATGGCAATCACAGACAGTTAACGACTCCGGCGGCAACAGGGCTGCGCCGGTGTCTTCACAGGAGGCAAAGTAGTGGTCAGCAACCGAATGGTCGATGAGCAGGCGGCCCTGCATGCGGAGCTGAGGAGTGCTGTCAGGAAGCTCTGCGCCCGCTTCCCCGACGAATATTGGCGCCAACTTGACGCCACCGTCGGCTACCCGAGCGATTTTCTCAAGGAGATGACGGACGCCGGCTACCTTAGCGCTCTCATCCCGCCCGAGTATGGCGGCTCCGGCTTGGGCATCACCGAGGCGTCAATCATCCTCGAAGAGGTCAACCGCTCAGGCGGCAACGCCGGCACCGGGCATGCGCAGATGTACATCATGGGCACGCTCTTGAGGCACGGCTCCGAGGAGCAGAAGGACCGCTACCTGCCCGCCATCGCTTCCGGCGAGCTGCGGCTGCAGGCGTTCGGAGTGACCGAGCCCGACGCCGGCACAGACACGACTAGCATCCGCACGCAAGCCGTGCGGCAGGGCGACTCGTACGTCGTGAACGGCCAGAAGATCTGGACGTCCCGAGTGGAACACTCGGATCTGATGCTTCTGCTGGCCCGCACCAGCACCCCCAAGGAAGGCGAGAAGCGGTCGGTCGGCCTCTCGATCCTCCTGGTCGACCTGCGGGAGGCCGTGGGCAACGGCCTGTCCATCAAGCCCATCCAGACGATGATGAACCACCACACCGCGGAGGTCTTCTTCCAGAACCTGGTCGTGCCCGCCGAGAACCTGATCGGCGAGGAGGGCCGAGGCTTCCGCTACCTGCTCGACAGTCTGAACGCCGAGCGCATCCTGATAGCGGCGGAGTGTGTGGGCGACGCGCATTGGCTTATAGAGCGGTCGGTGGCCTACGCCAACGAGCGCAACGTGTTCGGCCGCCCCATAGGCACCAACCAGGGCATCCAGTTCCCCATCGCGCAGGCGTACGCGCACCTGCGCGCGGCTGATCTCATGCGCTTCGAGGCGGCTCGATTGTTCGACAGCAACCAGCCGTGCGGTGGCGAGGCCAACATGGCCAAGATGCTCGCAGCGGACGCCTCGTGGGAGGCGGCCAACGTGGCCGTCCAGACGCACGGCGGCTTCGGGTTCGCGCGCGAGTACGACATCGAGCGCAAGTTCCGCGAGACTAGGCTTTATCAGGTTGCGCCCATCTCCACCAACCTGATCCTGAGTTACATCGGCCAGCACATGCTGGGGATGCCCCGCTCCTTCTGATGAGCACGCCGGCGCCGCCGCTCGGGGGCATAACGGTCGTGGCGCTGGAGCAGGCAGTGGCCGCGCCGTTCGCCACCCGGCAACTAGCCGACTTGGGAGCACGCGTCATCAAGGTCGAACGGCCCGGTAGCGGCGACTTCGCCCGCCATTACGACACCACGGTCAACGGTGAGGCCAGCTACTTCGTCTGGGCGAATCGCTCCAAGGAGTCGATCACGCTCGACATCAAACAGGAGCCCGCCCGCCGGGCGATGCTTAGGCTGATACGGCGCGCCGACGTGTTCATCTACAACCTCGCCCCTGGCGCGGCCGCGCGCCTGGGTTTGACCGACCTCCGCGAGTACCAACCGAGGCTCGTCACCTGCTCCATCACGGGGTACGGCGAGGCGGGGCCACTGCGCAGCCGCAAGGCGTACGACCTACTGGTGCAGGCCGAGTCCGGCCTGATGTCGCTGACCGGACCCGAGGACGCGCCCTCCCGGGTCGGGGTCTCTGTGGCCGACATCGCTGCCGGCATGTACGCCTACAGCGGTATCCTCGCGGCGCTGTTGGCGCGCGCCAACTCGGGCATGGGTGCGCACCTCGACGTCTCGCTGCTCGACTCCTTGAGCGAATGGCTCAGCCAACCTGCCTACTACGCCCACTATGGGGGCTCCGCTCCCCCTAGGTCAGGTCCGTTCCACGCAACCATCGCGCCCTACGGACCGATCGCGACCCGCTCCGGTGAAACCCTGATGATCGGCTTGCAGAACGAGCGCGAGTGGCGCACCTTCTGCGAGACGGTGCTCGGCGATGAGGCGCTGACTAACGATCCTCGCTTCGACACGAACTCGCGGCGCGTGGCCAACCGCGACGCGTTGCAGGAACTGGTGCAGAGCGTGTTCGCGAGGCTGACTACGGCAGAGGCGGTAGCGCTGCTGGAACGGGCAGGCATAGCCTTCTCCACCATGCGCGGCATAAGCGAACTGGTCCGGCATCCGCAGTTGACCGAGCGTGGCCGTTTGCGGGAGGTGGGCCTGCCCGGCTCGAGCTTCGACTCACTGCTTCCGCCTGTCATCACCGACGGCTGGGAGTACCGCATGGACCCGGTGCCCGCCCTGGGCGCGCACACCACCACGTTGCTGACAGAGCTGGGTTACACGGAAGATGAGATCGAAACGCTGCGCGCCAGCAAGGCCATCTGAGCCTTCTCGCGCCGGAAGGAAGAGGCACCCGAATGAGCGTTAGAGAGAGTTGGAAGGGCAGGTTCTTCGAGGACTTCGAGGCCGGAGACGTCTACGAGCACGCTCTCGGCCGGACCGTCTCCGCGACCGACAACACCTGGTTCACGCTGCTGACCATGAACACCAACCCGATCCACGTCGATCGCAACTACGCCTCCAAGACCGAGTTCGGCCAACCGCTGGTCAACTCGACCCTCACCCTGGCCATCGTCACGGGCCTCTCCGTGCAGGACGTGTCGCAGAACGCAGTGAACCTGGGCTGGGAGTACGTGAAACTGCCCAACCCCGTCTTTGAGGGTGACACCATCTACGCTTACTCCGAGATCTTGAGCACCAGGCCTTCCAGCTCCCGACCGCACATGGGCGTGGTCTCGTTCAAAACCGTCGGGATGAACCAGGATCGCGTCCCCGTCCTCGAGCTTGCACGTGCGATCCTGGTCTACAGAAGGAGCTGGAACGCCGGATCATGAGCGCGGCCGCTCGCCCGTGGCCCGACCGAGTGGTGGAGACGTTGCTCGGCGCCGGCGTTACCCACGTGTCGTACGTGCCGGACAACGGGCATACCCGCACGATCGAACTTCTCACGGACAATCCTGCGGTGACCGTCAACGTGCTCACCACGGAGGAGGAGGGGGTCGCGATCGCGGCGGGCACCTGGCTGGGCGGTAAGCGCAGCGTGATTCTGACGCAGTCCAGCGGCGTCGGCAACTGCATAAACATGCTTTCGCTGCCGATCATCGGGCGCTTCCCGCTGCTCATGCTGGTGACGATGCGGGGCGAGTGGCACGAGTTCAACCCATGGCGAGTCCCTATGGGGCAAGCTGTCGAGAAAGCCCTGGCCGCCATCGGCGTCACTACTTTGCGCGCCGAAACGGCGGACGCACTAGTAGACTTGGTTGCCTCCAGTGCCGCTATGGCGTTCGAGGCGGATCAGCAAATCGCGCTGTTGCTATCGCAACGGCTTCTCGGTGCCAAGAAGTGGTGACGCGCCGAAGCCAGTTCCGAGTAGTCATTCTAAACACTATCACCTGCGTAACAGTCTATCAGGCCTAGCAGGCCGGGACCAGTACGTGCGCCCCCGCGAAACTAGTCAGCAAGCGCCTTGGTCAGACCGAAGCTGACTTCGCACATCGGACCTACCTACATCTTTACGACGATCGCTACGACACCACTGTCTTCTACATCGATGGTGAAGACGACGGCATGGCTCTCAGCCAGAATGTCCCCAACTCCAGGCAGGCACAAGAATGAGCGGTGCGACCTAAACCTAGTCTCATCGCGCTCTCGTCCCTGAATTGCTTTCTATGGTGGGCGGTACTGGGATTGAACCAGTGACCCCTCGCGTGTGAAGCGAATGCTCTCCCGCTGAGCTAACCGCCCGTGCCGCCAGCGCTTAGGCCAGCGTTACGAAGTCTAGCTTCTAGCCGGGCACCCGTCAACGACGCCGCCGTTCGCCGCCCCAAACCCTGCCTCACCTACGCTAGCGCTGCTACTACTCGGCTTGCGGAAGCAACGCGATATAGCCCATCCAACGCCACGCCACCTCCACCGACCACCCCCCTAATAAAGCGCCACCTCAAGTATCACTACCGCCCACGCCACCACCGCCGTGACCACCACCCCGGTCACCATCCCCACCGTCATGCTCGCCGGAATGGAGACGCACCCGAGGATGACCACGTACTCGGTGCCGCCGCCGCAACGGCTTGTCGGCGCGCGCCCGTAGCGGTAGAGCTTGCCGTCTTTGATGTGCCCGATGGTGTTCCCCGTCTGGGGGTCAATGACGTAGCGCGGGCCGCCTGCGGAGGAGTTAGTGTAGTTACCCCCTCCGATGAAGCCGATGCGCAGCCCTGGTTCCACCACGGACCGGGTGGCGCCGGTGGCGGGTTCGATGGCCCAGAAAGCGGCAGACGGACTCACAGTGCCGACCGTCACGGCGATGTCGCCCGAACGCAGCGCCGCTCGCAGTTCGGCAGCCGCTGCCGGGGCCGCTTCAGCTTCGCCTGGCCGCAGCACCGCCAGCGCTTCGCCCATGCGCAGGCTGACGCTGTCCATCTGTGCGGTGGCTGGGTCGACGGCGCGCGCCCGCGCAAGCGTCATCTCCGTCTCCAGGGCTCCTTGCAGCACGCCGTACCACAGGCGCTCATGCGCCTCTTCGGCGGCACCGCCTGCGCCCACGAACGCCACGCCGTCCAGCGCTAGGTCGATGATCGACGCCGTGCCGTTCTCCACGGCCGCGAAAGGCGTTAATGACACGAGGTAGGCCCGGGCGCCGCCCACGTACGCGCGCATGCCGGGTCGTGACATGCCGTCCACCACCACCCGCTCGGAGGCCAGCACCACCGCCTGGTCGGCCACGGCCAGTGGGAACAGCAGGTCCTGCAGGGGGTAAGACGAGCCGGCGTCCTCGCTCTTCAGGCCGTTACCCGCGAAGTTGGCTGCGAGAGCGCGGCCGATGGCTTGTTCGCGCGGGCTCATGCCGCCGGTGGACACGAGCACGTGGTGGAGAGACGCCAGGGCCGCCGGCGTGCCCTCGTTCGGCAGGGCCGCCAGGGTCTCGGCCATCACCGCGCCCGCCTCGCGCAGAGATGGGTCGACGCGGTCGAAGAGTACGCGCTGGGCGGCGCGCTCGGTGCCGTCCGGGGCCCTGGCAATAAGCTCGAGCCGCAGACGCGTGAGCTGCGAACCGCCGCCCCCGCCGAAGAAGCTGCCGAAGGAGTCGTCCGAGCCGCTGCCCAACGGGAAAGCGGCTCCCGTCGTCGCCTTGCCGTTCACCAGTAGCACCGGCAGCCACTTCATCTCGCCCAACGCCCCGAGGAGCGCTCCACCGAGACCTTGCGCCTCGGGCTGGAAGTAGAGCCACGTCTCGCTGCCGGCGGCCTCGGAAGCCGCCAGACTCTGCTCGAGCGAGACCACCTCCTGCAGCGCGCCGTCCTCGAGCGTCTCGACCAGCACGCGTACCACCACCTGGTGCTGAGCTTCGGGCGGTAGCTCATCGGCGGTGCCGGTGACGGGCGTGAGCGTGTCCCCCGGCACGGCGTTCGCCGTTGAAGGGTCGAGGTCCAGCCACGTGCCGTCGAGCTGCTCTAGTTGCACCCACACGTGGGAGCGCAAGGCCCCGCGTGGGTCGGGCACGACCGCGCCGTCCACTACACCGCCAGCCGCACCGAGCGTCTCCAGCACACCAGACGCGTCCAACGCTTGCGTCAGCAGCGCATGGTCGCGCCACGCCCGCGTGGCAAGCGCCTGCACGTCGGTGGTCGTAACGCTGCCGGGGTTCGGGTCGGCGAGTGGTTGCGGGGCACCTTGCGCCGCTCCCGCGAGCAGGGCGTCAATGGCGGCGTCGTCGAGTTCGCCGAAAGCCAGCCGGGTGACGTAGCCCTGGTGCTCGAGCAACGCGCGCAGCAGTAGGGCGCGGTCCCAGGCGTTAGCCGCACGTGCGGCCAGGGCCCCGGCAGCGCCGCGCAGCACGCCGGAATACGGGTCGAAGGCGAGGTGGTCTCGCACGAAGTCGAACGAGGCTTCGAGGTCGACGCCGAGCTCATCGGCGAGCGCGTCGACCTCCCAGAGCTCGGCGGGCAACATGTCGGCCTGCGCCAAGGCGGCGTTCTCGACGGCCACCAGGTCGAAGCCGCCCTCCGGCCGCGCGGGAGGGCCGGCAGGCACTAGTGCGGCGTGAGCGGCCCGATCGGCGACGGTGGGCAGGGCGAGGGTTACCGGCGCGCTACTCTGCGCGCCCTGGGCGCGAGCGGGCGGTCCCACCAAGAGACCCACAAGTACGAGCGTCGCCAGGACGGTAGCGCGGGCCGTCACGAACCCGGCGGGCGCAGCGCTTCGCGCAACACGTCTGCTGGTTGCCGCGGCGTGCCAGGAACTCACTCGCCAGGATCCACCTTGCCAGGAACCACCGTGCCCAGAAATACCGTCGGGACCACCAAGACGAGCGCCCATGCACGTGCCTCCTAGCTCGAGTCGCCATACCAAAGTCGCCGCTGCAAGTTTCTATGCTGTCGGCATTCTAGGGCATCGCGGCCCGGGCGGCTGCGGTCCGCTCCCGAGGCCTGTTCGGCTGAGTAGGCGTGGCTCAAGTTCCCCGGGCCCCTCGCCCCTTCCTCTCGCGCCGCCCCTTGCGCGAGCGCCAAGGTACGGACCACGTCGTCGGCGGTACATCAACAGGATTCACTTCGAGACTCTCGGATTCTCATTGGAAGCTCGCGAGCCGTGACGGGGCCGGAAGCCGCGGCGTTCAACTGCTGGGACTTTGTTCGGATTTCGCTGTTGGACCAGGCGGTCCACCACGATGGCGGCATCGCGTCCGACGCCGCCAAGCAGGGTCGAAGTCAACCCTACCTGGAACGGGACGCCGACGAAAGCGAGGCCCTCAACGTTCTCGAACAACCCGTATGGCGCCAGCGGCCAGCCGCGTTCGTCGAACTTCACCCCTGGCACGTCGATCCACGAGTAGTCCGGGGCGTACCCGGTGCACCACACGACCACATCGGCGTCGACCACCGATCCGTCGGCCAGCACCGGGCAGCCCTCGGTTACCGAAACCACTCGCGGCAACCGCTTTACTCCGGCCGCCTCGACTTGTGACGCCGAGATGCGAATGAGCGGAGCGCCACTGGCCACTATCTTGGGCGCGGCCTTGCGACCGATCGGAGTCCGCCGGGTGAGCACTCGGTGAATGAACTGCCAGTAGAGCTCCCCGGCCACCTTGAGTATGGGGTCGGGGATATGGAAGGTGGGCTGTCCGGAGATGGAAACCGTACGGCCTGCCAGAGCGAGCTCTTCGGCAATCTCTGCGCCCGAGGTTCCGAAGCCCACGACCAGGACCTTGCCAGGCGGCACCGAGTCGGGCGACCGGTATCCGTGGCCGTGTAGCTGGCCGATGTGAGGATCGAGCGACTGCGCCAAGGCAGGCACGTAAGGCAGCTGATTGGCTCCGGTGGCTACCACCACGGCTCCGGCAGTTACCGAGCCCTGCGACGTCAGCACTTCGAAGTGGTTGCCAACTCGTGTAAGCCGCGTTACCCGGACACCGTTGCGGACCGGTAGCGAGAAGCGTTCGGCGTACTGGCCCAGATAGTCTGCGACCTCGCCCTTGGCGGGGAACGAACCCGGAGGTGCCGGGAACGGCATGCCCGGCAGCCCGTCGTGCTGAGCCGGGGTGAAGAGTCGCAGCGAATCCCAGCGCCGCCGCCACACGTCTCCCGTCCGTTCGCTAGCATCGAGCACTACGAAGTCGAGTCCGACCTGCTTCAGGTGATATGCAGCGGCCAGTCCGGCTTGACCACCGCCGATCACGACCACGTCATGGTTCTCGACCGATACCGGCTCAGACATCTCGCGCACTCCTCGTGTCAGCACCGCAGGCCCGAGCACCCACCAAGCCCGATGGCCCTCGATTAGAGTTTGACTCTAATGGTTAGAATGGTATGCTAATGACATGGCCGGAGTCAATACCCAAGAACGTAGAAAGCAACAGGCGGAACAGACACGAGCAGCCATCGTCAGCGCGGCCGCCGAGCTATTCGCCGAACACGGCTACGCCGGCACGACCATTCAGAGCATCGCCTCCAAGGCGGGGGTGGTGGTTCAAACGATCTACAACTCGATCGGACCAAAGAACAACGTGCTGTCGGCCGTGCTGGACCTGGCGGCGGCTGGACCGGAGGCGCCAAGAACGGTGCCCGAGTTCATGCGGGAGCGGACCGACGCCACCCGCGATGCGGCCGGGCTGATCGAAGTACTAGCTGACTGGTTCGCAGAGGCGCAACCGCGCACCCTCGAGGTTCATCGCATCATTCGCCAGGCAGCCGCCCATGACGAGGCCATCGCCAAACTCGAAGAACTTCGGTCCGCGCAACGCTTCCGGAACTACCTGCAGGCCGCCCACCAACTGGCAACGCGCCCCGGTTCGGTGGCGCTGCCCAGTGAGGAGGTCGCTGCCACGATCTGGAGCATCGGCCACCCGCAGGTGTATAGGTTTCTCACCGAGAGCGCTGGCTGGGATCTCGAGCGCTACCGAAACTGGGTGGAGCGGTCGCTCGTCTCCGCTCTGACGGAACCTAGCGCAAGTTAAAGGCGTAGGCCGCAACGTTCCCGCTGCGGCCTACGCCCTTCGAATTGGTTCGGTGTGCCTGCCGGAGTGCCCCGGGCGCCTTCAGCCTCAGTCGATCGCGCGCCCCCTCACGACCTGCCCCCTCACGGCCTCAGCCGGCGGCGACCATCTCCTTCTCGGCTTCCTTCTCGGCAGCGATCCCTTGCACATCGAGCGTGAAGCGCACTTCTTCGCCGACCAGCAGGGCACCCGCCTCCATCACTTGGTTCCAGGTCAGGCCCCAGTCCTTGCGGTTGAGCTTGCCGCTTCCCTCGACCGCCACCCGCTTGTTCCCGTAGGGGTCGATGATCGGATCCTGCGCTTCCACTTCGAAGCTCACCGGCTGCGTGGTGCCACGTATGGTGAGGTCGCCGGTGACGCGGTAGCGGCCGCTCCCGGTCTGCTCCACAGCCTTGCTAGCGAAGTGGATCTCGGGGAACTGTTCCACGTCCAGGAAGTCAGCGGACCGCAGGTGAGCGTCTCGCTTGGGCTCGTTGGTGTCGATGCTGGTGGCATCGATGACGGCCTCGACGCGCTTGAGGCGGCCGGCATCATCGCTCTCGATGTCCGCCGTGAACTCGTTGAAACGGCCGCGCACCGTCGCGAACCCCATGTGACGAACCGCGAACTCGAAGCTGCTGTGGGCTGTATCCATGTTCCACTTCATATGCACTCACTCCTCTTTCGGCGCGCCGCTCCACCAGTGCCCCGACGAGCCTCGGGCGTTCTGCGGCTGCACTCGCAATGCTGGTCTGAACTCGAAATGCTGCGCTGATTGCGTGCTGCGATCAACCGGGTCGCTTCCCCGGTACAGATAGAACATATCCTATAGCACCCCATAATGTCAAGCGCTCCATTAATCGTGGCGCTCTGCTATACTGACCCCATGTCGAGAGTCGACCACGACTACTGCCCCGTTTACGCCTCCATCGACTTGCTTCAGGAGAAGTGGGTGTTGCACATCGTGCGCTCGCTGCTGGAGGGCGAGCACGGCTTCAACGAGCTGGCGCGGGCGGTAGGCGGCGCCAACGCCACCACCTTGTCGCAGCGCCTCGAGCGCTTGGAGGCGCTCGGCGTCGTCGTCAAGACCGTGGAGTCGACCATGCCACCTCGTACCCACTACCAACTCACGGCCTCGGGCCGGGAGCTCGAAGCCGTGATAGACGCCATCGACCGCTGGGGCCAGGCCCACATGCAAAAGCAAGGCGTGCAAAGCGACGACGCGCAAGAGGGCCGCAGGCAGCAGGGCGATGCGTTGAAGGCTAGCTCGACCTCGAGCCTGCCTTCGGTGCCGAAGGCCCGGACGCCCTGGTAAGGCCCCATCTTCATGCCGTTCTAGCGCTTCGCCTGCCAACCCCTTGACGTGCCCTAGCCGCCCGTAGCATCCTTAGAAGCGTGATCTTGACTAATTTACTCAGGATTAAGATGTTCAGCGCTGGATGCGCTTCCGGTAACAGGGGGGCGCCTTCGGTTCGCTTCAAGATGGAAGTCGGGCACGTGATGTTCCAACGGCTCCAGCAAGACTCTGCCAGCCATTCCTCTCTCACCGGTGCCGCTGCATGAGCATCGGCTCGCACGCCTCCTCCTCCTCGTCGACGACTGGGCACAACCCCAGCGGTCGGCTGCGAGACACGATCAAGCCTTCGTCGGTGCTCACCGTCAGGGGCGTCAGTAAGACGTTCGCGGCGCGGCCGGCGCCGGTGCGCGCCTTGCGTAACGTGGATCTCGACGTGGTCGCCGGCGGCCTCACGGCCATCCTCGGCGCCTCCGGCTGCGGCAAGACCACGCTGCTGCGCGTGATCGCCGGCTTCGACCGACCCGACAACGGTGAGGTGCGCCTGGGAGACCACGTGCTCACCGCTGCCGGCCTGAACGTGCCGCCGGAACAGCGCGGCATCGGCATCGTCCCTCAAGAGGGAGCGCTGTTCCCGCACCTGAACGTAGCGCAGAACGTCGGCTTCGGTCTGAGCGGCTGGGGCTTCAGCGCCTTGTCCGGGCGGACTCGTCGTCAACGTGCGGAGCGCGTGGCGGAGTTGCTGGAGCTGGTTGGACTCCCGAACCACGGCACACGCCGGCCGGACGAGCTGTCCGGCGGACAGCAGCAGCGCGTGGCGCTCGCGCGCGCGTTGGCGCCCGGCCCGCAGGTGGTGCTCCTCGACGAACCGTTCTCCGCGCTCGACGCTGGTCTGCGCGCCGAGTTACGCGAGGAAGTGCGCAACCTGCTGCACCGCATCGGCACGACCGCCGTCCTGGTCACGCACGACCAGGAGGAAGCGCTGTCGCTGGCCGACCACATCGCCGTCATGCGCGACGCACAGGTCGTGCAGGCCGACTCGCCCCGCGGCGTCTACGTCACCCCGGCCGATGCCGAGGTCGCAGCGTTCATCGGCGAGGCGGTCTTGCTTCCCGGCACGCTCGCGGTTCAGCACGCCGCCACCGCTCCGAGCGTCGATTGCGCCCTCGGTTGCATCGCCGTCCAGGCCGGCGGCGTCGGTCCGGGCTTCCAAGGGGCGTGCATGGTGATGCTTCGCCCGGAACAGTTGGAGTTGGCGGACGTCGGCGTCCCGGCCCGCGTGGTGGCCACCAGCTTCTTCGGCCACGACAGCGTCGTGCGGTTGCGTCTGGGCGCGGACGGCGGCGGCGCAGCGGTACAGGTCCGCATGCAGGGGCACGCGCTGCCCGCGATCGGCGACCTCGCCAGAGTTCGCGTCGTCGAGGGAGCTACCGGCTGCATCGCGGCCAGGGCATATCAGTCCGCCGTTTCGTAAGGAACGCATACATCCAATAGGAGGAACCCCCCGTTGAACTTCGTTGATGGAACCCCCCGTGCCACGCGTTCGCCGTCCCTCGCCCGTCTAGGTCTGCTCGCATTGCTCGGCGTCGCGCTCGTCTCGGCTCTCATGCCCGCCTTCGCGGACGACGCTGCTCAAGCCAGTTCGCCCGCCGACGTCACGCTTACGATCTACTCCGGCCAACACGAGTCCCTCGGGGAGGCCCTCGCGGCCGCGTTCGAGGCCGAAACGGGCATCAAGGTAGCGGTCCGCTCAAGCAAAGATGCCAACTTAGCGAACCAGATCCTCGAGGAGGGCGCCCGCTCCCAGGCCGACGTCTTCATTACCGAGGAACCGGGCCAGCTCGCCGCCCTTGACGAGAAGGGGCTGTTCGCGCCGGTCGATCAGGCTACGCTGGCTCAGGTAGACCAGCGGCTCAACCCCGACAGCGGGGATTGGGTCGCGTACGCCGCCCGCTCGCGGGTCATCTTCTACAACCCGAGCCTCATCTCCGAAGACGAACTGCCGACGAGCATCCTCGACCTGACGGATCCGGCGTGGAAGGGCAAGTTCGCCTACGCTCCCAGCGGCGCGTTCGTCAGCACGGTCACGTACCTGATCACCTCCATCGGCGAGGAGCAGACGCGCGACTGGTTGCAGGGGATAAAGGCGAACGGCGTGAACCTTCTGAAGAACGGCGCCGTCCGCGACGCCGTGGAGGCGGGGCAGATCGCTTTCGGCCTGAGCAACCACTACTACTGGTATCTCTTGGCCCAGAAGCAGGGCGGACCGGACAAGTTGGCCTCCAAGGTGCATTTCATGGGTGACGGCGACGCGGGCGCGCTGCTCCTCGCCTCAGGCGCGGCCGTCTTGAAGACCAGCACGCATCAAGCCGAAGCGCAACGCTTCCTCGCCTGGCTCACAGACCCCCAAGGCGGGCAGCAGATCATCGCGACCACCACGCCGCAGTACCCGCTGGCGCCGGGCGTCGAGAGCACCATGGGTCTGAAGCCGCTGAGTGAACTGTCGCCGCCGGATGTCGATCAGGGGAGCTTGGGAGGCGTCGACGAGGCCCGTGACCTGATCATCCAAACCGGGATCATCTGAACCGCGAATAGTGACGGCGTGCCGGTCTTAGAGCCCTAGATGTCCACCGAACTCGAGGCAGGCGCCGAGCACCGCCGCCGACCACGAGGCGCGAAGCCACCGGCGACGCTCGTGGTTCCCGCGGTGCTCGTCGCGCTCCTGGCGCTGACGCCGGTCGGCTACCTGTTGTTCCGGGGAGGCATGAGCTTCCCCCGGCTGCTGCACGAGCTGTCCAGCCCCTCCACGGGAACGCTGATCAGCCACACGCTGCTGCTCGCAGTCGGCGTGACGCTGGCCTGCATCGTGCTGGGGGTGGCGCTCGCGGTGCTGGTGGTGCGCACGGACCTGCCCGCCAAGCGTTTCTGGACCGTGCTCTTCGCCTTACCGCTGGGCATCCCGGCGTTCGTCACCTCCTACACGTGGGTCGCAGCCGGCTACGAGTTCGCGCCGCGGTCCACCTTCATCTACGGCCTACGCGGCGCGATCATCGTACTCAGCCTGGCGCTCTACCCCTACGTCTACCTGCCGGTGATGGCGGCGCTGCGGGGCCTCGACCCGGCGCAAGAGGAAGCGGCGCGTTCGATGGGCGTCAGGCCCTTCTCCGCCTTCTTCCGCGTGACCCTGTCGCAACTGCGCACCGCGATCGCCGGGGGCTCGTTGATCATCGCGCTGCACATGCTCGCCGAGTTCGGCGCGCTCGAGCTACTGCGCTATCAGACCCTCACCACGGCAATCGTGCAACGCGTCACCGTGCTCAGCGCGCCGGAGGCCGCCCGCGCGCTCTCGGTGGTGCTGGCCGTCGGGGCCCTGCTGTTCCTTGCGGCTGACGCCTTCTTGCGGGGCCGATCGACCCCCACCCGCATGGGCGGCGGCGTCGCCCGCTCCGCCGTTCCCTGGCGCCTGGGGCGCACGAAGGCGGTGTGGCTAGGCGCCTGCGTGCTGTTGACGATCTTCGCGTTGGGCGTGCCTCTGTACTCGATGGTCACCGGTCTCACGCGCCTGGTCCTCGACGGCGGCGCCGGCTTCGACTGGACGCGCCTCGGGAGCGCCGCACTAGACACCGCGCAGTACGCCGTCGCCACTGCTTTGGTAGCCAGCGTCGTGGCGATCCCCGTGAGTTTGTTGGCGGTGCGCTACCCGGGTTGGCTGGCGACCCTTACCGAACGCTCCACCTGGATCGCGCACTCGTTACCGGGCGTGGTGGTGTCGCTGGCTCTGGTCTACCTGTCGGTGCGCTGGCTGACGCCTTTCTATCAGACCAGCGCGCTCCTGGTGGCGGGCTACGTGATCCTCTTCCTACCCATCGCCGTGGGCGCGCAGCAGGTCGGCATTGCCCACGCCTCGCCCCAGTTCGACAAGGTGTCGCGGTCGCTCGGGATAGGCGGCCTGGCCACGTTCTTCCGCGTCACCCTGCCGCTGGCCCTGCCCGGCGTCGCCGCGGGCGCAGTCCTGGTGCTCCTCAACGTGGGCAAGGAACTCACCATGACCCTGCTCCTCCACCCGACCGGCACGCGCACGCTGGCCACCGCGCTGTGGGCCACGACGGACGGCGAGGTGCTCGACTTCAGCGCCGCCGCGCCCTACGCCGTGGCGCTCGTGGTTATCACCGCCATCCCCGCGTTCCTGCTCATCCGCCAGACACTGCAGCCCTCCAGGGGCGGGGGTAGGACCCGATAGCCGGGCTCGCCCACCCAACTGGGCCACGCTGGAGGTTAGCGAGGAATGAGAAGCGCCGGGTAGCAAGACAGCGGTTCGTGCTCACCGTGTCTCACCTCCTTACTCATGTCGCACTGACAGATCGAATTCACCGGCGCTATGGTTTTGTTCGGCAATGGGTGGGTTTCGTTAAGACGTCTTAAGGCCCACCAGGATGGAGAACACGCCATGTCTGAAGCTTGTACTACGAACAACCGTCGCGTCCAGCGTCACCGTTTCGGCATCTTCGCCGGCCTCTTGGCACTGATGGTGCTGCCCTTCTCCGTCGCGTTGGCCGACGACGCACCCCAGGTGCTCAAGATCGACGTCGGATCGTTCTACTTCCAACTGGCCGGGCAGGAGCAGAACGCTCCCATCCACCTCAAGACCGGTGTCGATTACGAGATCCAGCTCCACAACGCCGATTCCATGTTGCATGAGGTGCAGATCGGCCGCGATCCGGGCACCAAGGACGGTCACCCACACGACTACCAGACCCCACTCCTAGGTGGTGTGGAGTGGAAGATCGAGACCTCGGACACGAAGGTCGAGGGCGAAACGCTGACCGAGATAGAGCTTCAGCCCGGTGCTACGGCCAGCATATTCTTCAACCTGCCTGCCTCGGCCGCCGGAACCTGGGAGATGGGTTGCTTCCAGCCGGGCCACTACGAGGACGGCATGCACGCCCCGGTCATAGTCGAGTAACGCCGGCCATCGCCGGGCTACCCGAGTAGCGCATCGACGCCAAGGGTGTCCGCCACCGCGGTGGTAATTGCAATCGCGGTGGCGTTGTCTGTCGGCATCGTCTTCTCAACCTGACGCATGGTGCCGCTCGTTCCCTCCCCCGCGCTAACATGACCACACCGTAAGGCGTGGCAGCAGGGAGGGTACATGGCACCTCATCCGAGGCGTGGCAACACCTGGTCAGGCCGCCGCCCTAGCGCGGGCAGAGTGGTCTCGGCCGTCTTCGCGCTCGCGCTCGTAAGCACGTTCGTGGCTTGCGGGCCGGCCGAACCACCTCCACAGGCGCGTCCGGCGCGCATCCAGATCCGCACCTTCGGCGGCGTTGCGGAGTTCTACGACACCGTGACGGGCGAGCGCTTCACCCCTCGGGGCCACAACCTGGTGGAGTTCCGGCATATCGACGACCCGGTGTTCGGCGTCGTCGACCACGACATGGTGCTCTCCCCGGCGGCGTACGACCACGCGCACATCCGCGGCGACCTCGAGGCCATGCACGCGTTGGGTTACAACGTCGTGCGTGTGATGTTGGAGACCTGCGGGGCGCTCGACTGCATCTACCCGTACGGCGCCACCGGCCGAGTCCTGAACGCCACCTACCTCGACAACATCGCCGACCTCTTGCAGCTCGCGGCCGACACCGACCTGTACGTGTGGATCACCTCCAACACGCTGCCCGACATCGGTTACTACCTCGAGTACGGCTACAGCGGCGAGACCGCCACCATCTCGGCGGGCGAAGCCACCTTCCTCACCGCCACGGGCATCGACGCCTACCGGCAGTACCTGCAAGACCTGCTGCGTGAACTCGTTGCGCGCGACGCGCGGCTGGACCGCATGTTCTCGCTGTCGTTGCGCAACGAGCAGTCCTACGACACGCGATACCTTCCCTGGACGCTCACGAGCGGCACCGTCACCCCGGCCAACGGCGACAGCTACGACATGGCGCTCCCCTCGGAGAGAAAGCGCCTGGCCGAGGACGGTCTCATCTACTGGACCGACAGGCTCACAGAGGCAGTCAAGGAAGTTGCGCCCACGACCCTCGTCTCCATCGGCTTCTTCCCGCCGGACGCGCCCAATCCCTGGCGGCCGGGCGATTTCAGGCTCGTCGAGACCAGCCGGGAGATCCACGAGTCGACGGCGGACTTCTTTGACCTGCACGCGTACCCGGCGCCCCTCGGCTACAGCCTCGCGAAGCTCCTCGAGAACTTCGGCGCTGTCGGCTTCCAAGCTAAACCGCTCGTGATGGGCGAGTTCGGGGCGTTCCGGTCCCAGTACCCGGACGAGTACGTGGCGGCGCAGGCGATGGTCGATTGGCAGAACGACGGTTGCCAATCGGTGTACGACGGTTGGCTCACCTGGCATTGGCATGGCGACACCATCGAGGGCCTATGGGGCAGCGAGGGCACGCCATTGGGCCAGGCGCTGGCTCCGGCGCTTCATCCCGACCCCTGCGCCCCCGTGACGGTGCCCAACCCGAACCTTGCCTACCTGCGGCCGGTGATTGCGTCCAACGCTCTGCCCGACGAGCCCGCCTCCAACGCCGTCGACGGCACGGGCGCCCAGTGGGGGTCCGGCAACGACGCTCCTCAGTGGCTCGAGATCGACCTCGGGGTACCGGTCGAGCTCGGCTCGGTCCGACTGACCGTGGCGCAGTACCCCGCCGGGCATACGGTCCACGAACTGTACGGCGGCGCGACGAGCCCCGCCACAAGCTTGCTGCACACTTTCAGCGGAACCACCGCCGACGGGGCCGTCTTGGTGCACACCTTCGGGACGCCGCCGACGGTGCGTTACCTGCGCGTACTCACCACCAGCAGCGTGTCGTGGGTGGCGTGGCAGGAGATCCAGGCCTTCGCGCCGTAGGCGGCGGTCCCTGAAATGCTATCCCGGCCGGCCGGCGGCCAGCGGCAGCACAAGCCGAGTACTCTGACCTTCAGTCCGGCTTCAGCACCTGCGCCCGCTGCGTGATCCTCTCTACCATGTCGCGCTTGAGCGTCACGCCTATGCCCGCGCCGGTGGGCACCTGCTGCACCCCGTTGACTGCCTCGAGGGGCTCCTCCACGATGTCCTCGTGCCAGTAGCGGCTCGAGCTGGAGGTGTCGCCCGGCAGCGTGAAGTTGTCGAGCGTGCTGACGTGGAGGTTGTGGGCGCGGCCGACGCCGCTTTCGAGCATGCCGCCGCACCACACGGGCGCCCCGAACGTCTTGGCCACGTCGTGAACCATGCGCGCCGCCAGGTAGCCGCGCACGCGCCCGGTCTTGACGTTGATGACGCGGCCCGACCCGATTGCCAGGCCCTTGCGGGCGTCCTCGGCCGAGTGGATGCTCTCGTCCAAGCAGATAGCGGTGTTCAACTGCGACTGCAGCTCGGCGTGGTCGATGAGGTCGTCGTACGCCAGCGGCTGCTCGATGTAAGCCAGCCCGAACTGGTCGAGTTCCTGCAGGCGCGGGGCGTCGTTTAGCCGATAAGCCGAGTTGGCGTCGACCGTGAGGTCCATGCTCGGCAGGGCCGCACGCACCGCGCCCACCATCTCCACGTCCCAACCGGGGGCGATCTTCAGCTTCACGCGCCGGTAGCCGAGCTCGGCGTTCATGACCGCCAACTCGACCGTCTCCTCGATCGAATCCTGGATGCCGAGCGAGATGCCGACGGGGATGTCGCGCTCGCGCCCGCCGAGGAGTTGCCAGAGCGGAACGCCGAGCAGCTTGGCCTGCAGGTCCCAGAAAGCCATCTCGACGGCGGCGACCGCCATGTTGTGCCCGCGGATGTAGCGCAGTTCGTGCAGCAGCTCGGCGGCGGTGGCGAACGAACGGCCCAGCACCAGCGGCGCGATGTACTGCTCGATCACGCTCCAGGCGGTGTCGACCGTCTCGTATGAGTAGCCGGGGAACTCGCCGGCAACGCACTCGGCGATGCCCTCCGCCCCGCCGCCGTGAAGCGTGACGAGCACGATGCGGCGGTGCTGCTCGACTCCGAAGCTCGTGCGGAACGGGAACTTGAGGCTCAAGGCCACTTCGCGCAGTTCGATGCGTTCGATTCTCATGGCAGTCCTATCTCCCGCG
>Ga0265293_10001148_pt1 | contig 59532 bp, 53 predicted proteins | sample Munlanlewell138R_FD_192505 | JGI IMG/M metagenome (GOLD analysis project Ga0265293, IMG submission 192505) | Leachate microbial communities from a municipal landfill in Southern Ontario, Canada - Leachate well 138R | ecosystem: Engineered > Solid waste > Landfill > Unclassified | place: Canada...
TTGACGATTGCTCTTGTATTATATTAATTTTAAATAATCCTGTGCTCCATAGAAAAACCGTAAAATATTTATTGTTTTATATTCTTCCACAATTTTATAGATAAGTAGATAATTTTTTATAGGAATTTTACGATAGCCTTCTTTTTCGAGTCGCATATTTTGACATTTTGCATACATATAAGGGTTGTGCTTCAAATAGTCATAGCACTTCTCTACTTCGTCAAGAAAATTTGTTGCAGCCATTGGGCTGGCAAGATTAACTGCAATATAAGATACAATTCGGTCTAAATCATTATGGGCTAATTCTGATATATTTATTTTATACATTATATTTTTCTCTTATGCTTTTTATTGAAGAATCAGCATCAAGGGTCTTCCCAGATTTTATTTCTTCTTCAGCAGCCAGAAGCTTGTCATATACATCAAGCATAAACATCTTTTCTTTATATACTTCCATACTCATAATAACCATATCACCGTAGCCATTTTTAGTAATATAAATGGGTTCATTAGATTCTTTACACATTTGTGATATTTCACTTGTGTTTTTTAAATCCCTAATTGGAATAATTTGTGGCATAGTTTTCAACTCCCTTCGTGGTATTATTATGCCATAATTATACCATGCTGGCAATGCTTTTATAATACTATGTAATCCTAATCTCAATATTTATAGCCTTATTATTGACATCATCATTTATCATCTAGGCAACCTCATTTCTGGGTAATAAAAAGGTGGCCAAGGTTTTTATGTCTAAACCACTAACCTTTATCCCCCTTTCGCAGACCTGCTCTATAGTCTCAATAGTATAGTTGGAAATAGACTTATTAGTCTTAAAAAGTGTACCATCTAAATCTGTGACAACCATTTTAACTGTGAAATCTTTGTTTTTACTCTTCATTTATATTCAACCGCTCTTTACTACCCCTTTTTTATTAGTGGTATTAAAACTCTTCCTGTTCCAACACCTGCTTCCAAAATAAGACCTGATATTTCTTCCAATTGTTTAGTATAATATTCTATATCACCCTCAATCGAATAATCTATGGCTTGGTTAATCCATGAACAACCGTGTTTAATTCCCTATATTCCATATACATAGATTCTCAAATTTTACAATAATGCTATCAAGTTTAAATTTTTTTTAATAAAAGTCTCTGAAATCCTTGATGCAAAAGCATTTATGCACCCTGTCACTATTATGACACTTTCCCCGGTAGCAAGACATAAGAAGAGCCTTCTTTTCTTCCCTATTTCTAACTTCTTCTATTCCATTAAGTGCTAGCGTCTGCATCTTATTTGGACTTATCTTTGGCTCCAACTCTAGGTTTATAACACATTCATTTCCTTGACTGCTAACCAAAGCTAAATCTATTTTTTCTTTTTCATTACTACCCATTCACCCCATTTAGTAGAACCTTCTCTTTTTTTGATACCATGAGCTTTCAAATTTCTTATATGATAACGCACTCCATCTGCTGTAATTTTTTGAATTTCTTTTGCAATTTGCTCGGCAGTAATATTAGGATTATCTTTCATAAGAATAACTATTTGGTCTTGGATACCGCCTTTTTCTTTGGTAGTTTCTTTGGTAGTACTACCATTAAACTCTTTCAATAACAAATTTGCTAGGATAGCCACTTGCTTTATTCAATGTATCCTATCATAATAAACCCTAATTTATGTGCATTCAAACCTAAGTTACAAAATCTTGTACTCATCTAAAACTATATTTAAGTTTGAAAATCTTTTTATTGAGTTGTTATTTTCCTTTATAAATTTCCAACTATCCTTATAATTCTTCTTTACAGCAAAAGTGCTTTCACAAAAATAATTTATGAAACTCTCTAAGTCATCTATATACTTATCTTCGAACTTTTCTGCATATTTCATCTTTTCTTTATCTTCAATATCAATTTTATTATGAAGAACATGCTCTAAGTTAGCTGAAAAATAGAAAACTCTATAGGGAACTGATTTAAAAGCCTTATTGGTAGAACACAAAATATTTAAAATCTTTTGTTTTTTGCTATTTCTAGTTAATACATGCTCAATATTATTTGCAAATATTTTATCATCTTTATAAGAAAACCTATTTAATAATTCATCAATACATATGTTTTTTTCATCTAGGTAGGCTCCATCCATATCTACTAAATGAATTACTTCTTTATAATCAGAAGGTTTATATTTCCTCTTTCCACCAGCTTTTACGATATCAACTATTTTACTTTTAATATTTGAACTATTTACAGTAAAGTCTGTGGTAATGTCTCCTCCAACTATTTCAAAATGCACTTGATTATCTCCTTCAATAACTTTAGTTAATAACAGTTCTAAACTCGCTAAGTCAGAAGGACCTTCCACAATAAATAGTACAATTTTCTTTCTAGCCAAAACTTATATACCAGCCTTTCTAAATGCTCTAGTTATTTTGGCAGAATTTGTTTTTTGATAAATCTCTTCCTTTTGTCCTCCAAGAACAAGATCTCTATAGTATAGATCACGTAAATTATTATTAGTTTTTACATTTCTCAATTTAATAAATCTATTATTAGGATTTGTAGTAGTAAAAACCAAATTATTTTTGTCCATTACCTCCAAAGGCCTAAAATTGTGCGAAGTAAAAATTAACTGACCCTTGGCCCTTTTTTCTAAAACTTCTAATAACTCACCTAAAAGATATTCAAAAATTCCTGAATCAAATTCATCAATTAAAACAGTTATAAAATTATAATTGTACATAGCAATCAAAAGATGTATAACTGTAACTATTTTTTTTATACCATCTGACTCATACCTTATAGGGATTTTAATTCCTTCCCTATTGGACAATAGTTCAATCAAAATCTCTTCTTCTCCATCCTCTGATGTCCGGATTGATAGTTCCTTGGCTTCAATAGTTAAACCTGGTATTATTTCACTTAGAACTAAATTGGAAGAAAGAAGACTGCTTTCAATATCTGAAACTAATTCTTTGGGAAGATATACTGGTTTATCTAAACCAATAGGCAAAACCATTGTATTTCCTCTATAACTCTTAATATTTATTGGTAATAAAATATTTGCATCACTTAGAGCAAGTGTTCTGCTATCAACAATAAACAAATTGAAGTAGGCAAACTGATATAAAAGCCCTATTATTTCATATTCCTCTCCCAATGTATCCAAGTTTTCATCTATTAGATCCCTAAATTCACTAGAAAAAAACATGCTTTTATTTTGAGCAAATTGCATTCTTCTATAAACATGAAAACCAATCCTCTCATCATATAACTCAGCAATTTCTTTATCCCTATACAAAGGTGATATACTCTTTTCAGTATTTTTATTAACTATCAAACCTCTAACAACACCCCAGTTTTCACCATCATCACTACTCCAATAACGTATTGATTCCTCTTTTATGGAGCTCTTGCCTTTATCCAATTCAATAACAACTAGGTATTCAACTTTATATTCCCTATCAGCATTTTTCATATAAAATAATATCTCTATTTCAGTCTCTTTCTCACCCTGCATAATGATTTGACTCATATCATCAGGAAGTGACATATCCATAAATAATTTTTTCAAGATACTAACAGCACTTATAACAGAGGTTTTTCCCGTCCCATTTTGTCCATAAATACCACAAATATCAGCCATTCCATTTTTGAGGCTAGATATATCACCAGGTTTTATCTGCCCACCAGAAATATTTTTATAGTTTTTTAATCGGATCTCTAATATTCTAACTATAGACTCGTCCTTGTTTTTCATCTTCTCACTCCTTTAAGTAAATTATATTACTAAAAGGTAAAATTATCAAGATGAATCTAAATAGCGTTACAATTTGTATCGATATACTCTCTCTTTTCTCTCTGCTTAGGCTTTTTACATTCATAGCCTCAAACGTCTTTTAAAAGAAAATTGCCCTTGTATCTATACATTACCAGCAATATGAACCGCTATCCTTTGTTATCTACAATGATATCCTCACTTCAAATATTTATCCATTCATTCTCTTTAAAGCATTTGCTACATATTGCAAACTTACATTTTCTTCTTATGTTAGATACCTTTTAGATAGATATTTCCAGTAAATAATACCTACTAGGTCTGCTAAAAGCCAACCTATAGGGATTGACCAAAATATTATAGAATATCCCATACTTGGAGCTAGGCTATATGAGATTAGAACCCTACTTCCTAGAGAAACTAGGGTTAATAGGATTGACATACCTGCCCTTCCTAGCCCCCTGTAAAACCCATAACATGAACAAAAAGCCTATGAGGATATAAAAGGCGCCTTCTATCCGAAGGTAATTTGCTCCAATAGCTATTACATCTAGGTCTGTTGCCTTTACAAAAAGTCCTATTAGATTTTCTGCTGTTAAAAAAACGATTAATGAAATAATAAGACCAAACACTCCAATTATTACAGATGCAGCCCTTAAGCCCTGTTTTATTCTCTTTTCTTCTTTGGCCCCCTTGTTTTGAGCTGTATATATGGCAAAGGCGTTACCAAAATCTTGAAGAGGAATATATGCAAAGGCATCTACCTTCACCCCGGCAGCAAAAGCTGCCATTAAGGATGTTCCAAAGGTATTTACTAGACCTTGAATCATAACAATACCAAAGTTCATAACAGACTGTTGAATCCCAGTTAAGAAGGCATATTTTGTCATGGTCTTAAAAAGTACCTTATCATATACAAAATCTTCCCTTTTAAAGCTTAAAAAACCTAGTTTCTTAAAGGTTACTAATAGACATAATAGTGCAGAAACAGCTTGAGCTATCACTGTTGCTATAGCTACACCCTTAACTTCCATGCCATACTTTATTACAAAAAGTAAATCTAAAATTACATTTATTACAGATGCTAAAAGCAGAAAATATAGAGGGGTCTTGGAGTCTCCCAAGGACCTTAAAATATTTGCTGCTAGATTATATAGAGATACAAAAAATAGGCCAGCAAATATCCACCTTAAGTAATCTTTTGCATAGGCTACTGTTTCATATGGCATTCTATAGAGCTTAATAATGGAATCAGTAGAAAAAAAGGCTACTAGAGAAATAGTTAATGTTACAAGGAGGATTAAAAAAGTTGCCATAACCATAGATACCTTTAACTTCTTGTAATCTTGACTACCATATAGTTGGGAGAACAATACAGAGGCCCCCATAGACAAGCCAATAATTATGGAGTTAATAAGTAACATAATGGCAAAACTAGAACCAACAGCTGCCAGAGCTTCTTTTCCTACAAACTTACCTACAACAATAGTATCCACTAGATTGTAAATTTGTTGAAATATATTTCCTACAAACATAGGAAGGGCAAAACTTATTAATAATTTATAGGGAGACCCCTTGGTCATATCCTTTATCTTAGACATATAACTGCCCTCTTTTAAAACAACTGTAATGTATTATCTAGTTTCCTTAATTTCTTTAGTTCCTTTAATTTCTTTAATTCCTTTTATTTCCATCAGTTTCTATCTACTACCTATCTTCATAGATTATGGCATAAATAGAGCAAACTATTCTACATCTAAAAAAGAATAGCATAAAAAAGGTAATCATTAATATTGATCTACCTTTTCTAATTCATTTATTTATATCTATATTTCTCTTAAGCCTTTTCTGCCTTCTTTTTCTTATAGGTCTTTTGAGCCTTGTACCACTTGTAGGTGTCTTCAATAGACTGTTTTAAGGAGAAGTTCTTCTTGTAACCTAATTCCTTTTGAGCCTTTGTAGAATTGAAATTGGAATTACTTTGAAGGGTGTATAAGGAGTAGGCAGTATAAAGAGGTTTTTGCTTTAATATCCTGTAATACAATTCAGCTAAGGGAGTGGTCAATTTTGCAAACCATAGAGGAAGTATAGTCTTTATTTCCTTTCTTCCTACAGTAGAACAAATTACATCCACCATCTTTTTAACAGAATAATATTCTCCTGAAAGGATATAGGCGTTACCTGTCTTTCCTTTTTGAGCTGCTAGTACAACACCTTGGGCCACATCTCTCACATCCACAAAATCATATCCGCCTTTTACACAGGCTGATAGTCTTCCTTCAGCACAGTCTTTTACCATTTGAGTGGTATGGCCACCAGCAAAATCTCCAGGTCCAATAATTCCAGAAGGATGAACCACTACAACATCTAAGCCATCATTGACACTCTCAAGCACAATCTTAGTAGCTAAGGCCTTGGTCTTGCTGTACTCTCCCTTTACCTTGTCTGGGTCAAAGTCTAAAACTTCAGATATAATTTCTGTTTTAGGAAGCTCAGGTATAGCATGAACACTACTTACATATACTAATCTTTTTACATTATGAGCTTTACACATTTCAACAATATTTCTTGTGCCATTAACATTGACATCATGAACTGCATTGCTTACCTTTGAGGAGATAGACACTAGACCAGCAGCATGAATCACAATTAATTCTTCATCTTCTTTGGTGGTAAAAAAGGCTTCTAAAGTCTCTGGTTTTGTAATGTTTCCTTTAAAAAACTCAACTTCTTTTCCTTCTAACAGATTATACTTATCTTCTCCAATATCTAAAATTCTAACCTGCTTGTTTTGTGAAAGCAGATTATCCATAATTGCATTTCCTAAAAAGCCTAAGGCTCCAGTAATACCATAAATTTCTTTCATTTCTATCTCCTTTCTAGATTTTGTCAAAAAACTTATTTCTTTTCATATATATACTATTTGAAGAAATTGAACTGTTTATGAACTAAAAGAGGCCTAAAAGAGTTTTTTTAGCAAACTTTACTTTAAATTTACAAAACTAATCTTTTCAGGCTAAAACTCTTCTTCTTTTAAAAATTATTGGTATATAATTGGACACAGATACATTAAGACATAAATACGAAGAAGAAACAAAAGAATTGTAATAATATTTTACCTATGGAGAAAAACATGGACAACCTAATAGTAAAGCAATTAACCAAGGCTCCCAGCTTTAAAAAAATTAAAAAGGCACTTTTTATTCAACCTCATCCTGATGACAATCAAATAGGGGCAGGTGGTCTTATGGCCCTCTTGGTAGACCAAGGAGCAAAGGTCTATGAATTAACTGTAACTGATGATAGACACATTGGAGAACAAACAGAGCCAACCATAAGACAAAGAGAAACCTTGGACTGCCAAGCCTTTTTAGGCTTAGAAAATGCAGGCTTTCTGGGCTTTAGGGATAAGACTCAAGAAAGTGTAGAAAGCTTATCTTTAGCTATCTTAGAGGTGATTAGAAAGGTAAAACCAGACGCTGTCTTTACTGTAGACCCTAATTTGGCATCAGAGTGCCATTCAGACCATATTAAGGTGGGTAATGCTGTAAAGTTTGCGGTTATGGATGCTCCTTTTGACTTTTTTCCCTATAAACAAAAGGATGATGCTACAAAAAATGAATCTTGGACCGTTCCAATTTTAGCCTTCTACTATACAGACCAACCTAATAAAAAAGTGGATATTAGTAAGTATATAGATAAAAAAATGGAATCTATCAAGTGTCATAAGTCACAGGTAGACTCCAAGCTTTTATATTTTATTAAGGAACTAGCCAAGATCACTGCAAAAGGAACTAAGTATAAATATGCTGAATCCTTTAGGGCTCTTTCCCAGTTACACATGCATTGCTTTACCCTTCCTATTGAAAAGGACTTTAAGGACTTAGAGTAGAATTAGACATATTAGTCTATATACTCTTAGCCCTCTTACTTACTCTTAAAGAGCTCTATGTTGCTCTCTTCAATAAATTGGTTCTTGTAGAGGGTGTAGTAATGACCTTTTTGAGTCATAAGCTCTTTGTGATTGCCCTTTTCAATAACTACCCCTTTTTCAATTACTAGTATAACATCAGCCTCTCTTATTGTAGACAATCTATGGGCTACAACAAAGCTGGTTCTGCCTTGGAGGACCTTAGATATGGCTCTTTGAACTGCCTTTTCTGTTTGAGTGTCCACTGAACTTGTAGCTTCATCTAGCACAAAGATACAAGGATCATTTACTATGGCCCTAGCAATACTTATAAGTTGCTTTTGCCCTGTTGAGATACCCCCACCTGCTTTAGAAACTTCATGCTCATAGCCCTTTTCAAACTTCATTATGAAGTCATGGGCTTCCACCATTTTTGCCGCCTCTATAACCTCTTCATCTGTGGCATCCGGTCTACCATAGCGGATATTTTCCATAATGGTTCCAGAGAAAAGATGAGGAGATTGAAGCATATAGCCTAGGTTTTTGTGGATATACATTAAGGGCATGGTCTTGTAATCTTGGTCATCAATGTATATGGTTCCTTTACTAGGTTCATAGAATCTACAGGCTAAGTTAACTATTGTGGTTTTCCCAGAACCTGTTTCTCCTACAAGGGCAATTAATTGTCCCGCTTTAACATCTAGGTTAAAGGTATCAAGAACCATTTCACCTTCTTTGTACCAAAAAGAAACATCTTCAAACCTAACATCCCCTTTTAGTTTAGGTACTGGCATATCTGGACTAATGTGACCATATTTTGCTATTACTTCATCCGAGTCCTTTATATCTAAAGGAGCTTCTAAAAGGGCCATAACTCTTTCACCTGCAGCTTGAGATAGCTGGAAGTTGGCAAAAACTCTAGCCATATCATTTACTGGATGGAAAAACTGGAGGGTATAGGAGATAAAGACAGTCAAAGTACCAATTGTAATGCTCTCTCCTAGTACTAAAATTCCTCCCTCCCATAGGGCTAAAGAGGTTCCAATAATACCTAGTACAGCCACAATAGGGAAAAACATTCCTGAATAAATGGCACTTTTTATGGAGGCATTTTTCAGATCATCAGTTTTTTTGTCAAAGTCCTTTATATTGCTTTCTTCTCTTACTAGAGTTTTGGTTGTAGCTGCTCCATGAATTCCTTCAGCATAAGCTCCAGTTATTATAGAGTTGAAACGCCTTGATTCTCTAGAATGAAAAAGAATTCTCTTTTGAAAAAAGATGGAGATTAGGACCAGTATGGGGATTATGGTTAAAACAACCAAGGTAATCTTTACACTTTTCATAAACATGAAGATGGTCATAATGCTTATCATGGCTATGGCCCATATGGTATCTACTATCCCCCAAGAGATAATCCCAGTTAATCTATTTACATCAGAGGTAACCCTAGAAAAAAGAGAACCTGTTGCATTTTTGTCATAGTAGGAAAAGCTTAACTCTTGAAGCTTGTTAAAGCCATCCACCCTAATATCATGGCTAACCAAATGCCAAACCATATCTGCTAGGTATATAAAGATGTATACTGTGGCTCCTTTAACTACCAATAGTAAAAAGAAGAGAAGGGCAAATAACCAAAGTCCTTCTTTGTTTTCTTTACCAATAATATTGTCTATAGCATACTCAGTAAAAAGAGGGAAAGTGGCATCTGTTATGGCTTGAAGAATCATAGCTAAAATAATACCCATTACATGCTTCCAATATCTGGATAGATACCTAAAGACCTTTTTCCAAAGGGCAAAATCTATACTCTTGTTAAATATTTCTTTATTATTTTCTTCCATACTTAAATCCCTTCCATCTCATGGTCTAAGTCATAGCTCTCTTGCATTTCATAGACCTCTTTATAGAAGCCATCTTGTTTAATTAATTCCTTATGGCTTCCCTTATTTGTCAACACTCCATCTTCTAAAACTAGAATTAAATCAGCCTGCATCAGGGTATTTATTCTATGAGAGATTAAAATGGTAGTGGTATGTTTGTTGTGTACCGCTAAGGCATCTCTAATCTTTTTATCTGTTTGCATATCCACAGCACTTAAAGAGTCATCAAAGATTAAAACCTTACCCTTGTTTAACAGGGTTCTGGCTATGGCCACTCTTTGTCTTTGGCCCCCTGACAAGGTAACTCCCTTTTCACCTACCATAGTGTCATAGCCCTTTTCAAAAGATTGTATAGCCTTATCAACAGAGGCTACAGCTGTTACATGAGAAATTTCATCATCAGAGTTTTCATCAAAGATATCTGAGATATTTTCTTTTATGGTTTTTGAAAACAAGAAAGGTTCTTGTAGTACAATCCCTATGTTTTTTCTCAAGTGTCTTTTGTTAATCTCACTTAACTCAACCCCATCTATCTTTATTGAACCTTCTTCATAGGGTAAAAGTCCTACTAAAAGATGAACTAAGGTAGATTTACCAGATCCGGTTCTTCCTAATATTCCTAGAGTTTGGCCCTCTTTCAAAGAAAAGGAAATATCCTTTAGTATGGGATTGCTTTCGTTATATGAGTAGGAAAGGTTTTTAACCTCAATATTTCCTTGAATTTCTGGGGTTAAGCCCTTATCTTCTCTACCTGCTTCTCTGGGAGCTTCAAGAACCTCTTTTATCCTACCTAAAGATACATTGGCCTTACCCATATCTCCTAAGACCCTGCCCAAGCTTCTTATGGGCCAGATTAGGCTGTTTGTGTAGGTTAAGAAGATGGTTAGTACTCCTACTGTTATCTCCCCTTTTAGGGCTAGTAAGATACCAACAACCAAGACTATACCAATTTGCATCTGACAAACAGCATCAGACAAACCCCAATACCAGGCAAAGGCCCTAGTTATTTTCAAGTCCTTGTTTCTGTAATCCAAAGAAGATGCAATAAACTTGTCTATTTCAGAGCCTTGAGTAGCAGATGACCTTACTATTCTCATTCCAGATAAGTTTTCCTCTATAACTGTGGACATTTGCCCTTCTGCTTCATCAGCTGCTAAAAAGATTTTAGAAACATGCTTGAAGAATAAAAAGGCTCCAACACTAATAAATGGAATAAGAGAAAATCCTGCTACCGTTAAAAGAGTATGCATATTCTTCATTATGAGAATAGAGGCAATTATTAGGGTCAAGGCCCTTAAAAGCTCTTGAAACTGTCCAGCTATAAAGTTTCTTACTGTGTCTAAGTCTGATGTACATCTTTGTATCAAATCCCCAGTTTGAAGATTTGTGTTGTACAAATAGGTGGTATTTTGCAAATGCTCATATAGGTCCATACGCATCTTTTTAGCAATACCTTCACTTGATATAGCAGAATACCTTCTAGATAGAAAGATAACAATTCCATTTAAGGTAGAAAAAAAGATTAAGACCAAACCACATATCCAAAGATTCATCATGAGGTGCTCTCTTCCCCCTAAAAGATTGAAGACCTTAAAAATGAAGCCCTCAGGAATCTTATTGCCCAGTACTGAGTCAATTACTACACCAATAACAACTGTGTTTATCAGGCCTAGAATTTGGCCAATGACCATGAATAAGGCGCCTGCAAAATAGGCTCCTTCGTTCCCTTTTAAAAATTGTAATAATAGTTTAAATTTTTTCAAAAAAATAACCCTCTGTTTTTGTGGACCTGAGAGTTTTCTAGTTTAACTATAGATATTCCGCAGGTCTTGTTTTTCTGGCCTGCGAAACCTAATTTACTTGCAAATAGGTATAAGAGGCACACTAAAATCGTTAACGTTTACCAAATTATTGTAATTTCTTGTCTTGGTCATCAAAGCATACCCCTTTCTTTCAAATTTTTAAGACCTTTTTCATTATACAGAATGAAATTTTTAAATGCAATAGGAAATTTTTTAAATTACAACCCTGCCATCTAAGGCTCTTATGAGGGTTGCCTCATCGGTATATTCAATTTCACTACCTACCGAAATACCATGAGCTATTCTTGTAACCTTAATACCAAAGGGTTTTATGAGCTTAGATAAATACATGGCTGTAGCTTCACCTTCTACCGAAGAGTTGGTTGCAATGATAACTTCCTTTACATTATCATCCAACCTTTTTAATAGTTCCTTAATCTTTATATCATCAGGATTTACTCCCTCCATGGGAGATATAACCCCATGTAAAACATGATAAACACCAGGAAAACTTGCCGTTGCCTCCATGGCTAAGAGGTCCTTCACTGAAGCCACCACACAAATAATTGAGTGGTCTTTAGAAGAAGAACAAATCTTACAAGGGTCTTCTTGAGTTATATTGCAGCAAATTGAACAATAGGATAAACCTTTTTTTGCATCTCTAATGGACTCATAAATAAACTTTATTTTTTCATCATCCATTTTAAGTAAATGAAAGGCCAACCGAGAGGCCATCTTTCTTCCTATGCCTGGAAACATTTCAAAGGCTGCTATTAAGCGTGATAAGGGTTTTGGATATATATCTGACATTTAAAAAGGCATCCTCATGCCACCGGTTGCTTTACCCATTACTTCTTCTTTTTTCTCATTTACCTTTTCTAAGCATTCATTATATGCAGTGATAATGAGATCTTGTAACATTTCAGCATCCCCATCTTCTAAAAGGCCTTCATCTATGGTCAAAGATTCCATTGTATAGTTTCCTTTTAATGCTAGAGCTACAGCTCCTCCACCTGCTTGGGCTTCAAAAATGGTTTCTTCTAAATCTTCTTGTGCCTTTAACATATCTTCTTGCATTTTTTGAGCTTGTTTTAGCATATTACTGTAGTTCATATTGCCACCACCGCCCATTCTTCCTCTTGCCATGTCTTACCTCCTAGACTATATCTGTAGGAACACCGAACTTTTCTCCGATTTCCACAATTTCCTTTTCTTCTATGTCTTTATCTGTCTTTTCCACATTACAGATAAGCTCTATTATCCTAACATTTTCATCAAAACCCTTTATTTCTTGGGTTACTGCCTCTTTATTATACTCTACCGATTCTTTATAGAAAACATTGTCAAACTCTATTATAGCCTTATGGCCGGTTATTGTAACTTTTGAGCCCTTTAATTCAAAAACATCCAAGGAGCCTCCATCTATTCTTTCTTGAATAAACTTATCCCAACTTTTTTGTAGCCCCTTTATTTCTTTACTCTTTTCTTCTTCTTCTTTTTTCTTCTCTTTTTCTCCATTTTCAATGGTTACTTGCTTGGTTAAAACAGGGGCTTTTTTAGGAGCTTCTTTCTTTATCTCTACTGGTTCTTCCAAACCTGCAAATAGTTCATCTTCTTCAAGGCTTTCTACTACTTCTTCTACAACCTCTACTACTTCAACAAGCTTCTTACTCTCTACTACTTCTATAAGGCTAATTAATATAACTTCTAAATAGGCCTTTTGTTGAGAAGTTCTTTTTAAGGTTTGCTCATGAGAGGATAAAATCTTAATGTACTCTATTAACTTATCGTTGGAGAATAGTTTTGAGAGTTCTATCATTTTTTTTATGGTATCAGTATCTGATTCAATAAAGTCTTGAGGATTTTTACTGTGTTTACAAACCAAAAGATTTCTTAAGTAATTTAAAAGACCAGACAAAAACTTAGAAGGACTTTTTCCCTGACTTATAACTATATCTACATTTTCTAGTATTTTGTTAACATCCTTTTTATATATAGCATGCAGGATTTTTTCATTATACTCATCTTCTACCAACCCAGCATTTATTAAGACATCTGGCACATCAATTTCACCTTCAGAAGAAGAAATACATTGGTCTAAAAGACTTATGGCATCTCTTAGGGCTCCAAAAGAAATTCTTGCTATCATATCTAAGGCTGGAGAAGTAATCTTCTCGCCTTCAGAATCTGCAATAAGTTTAAGTCTTTGGCTTATGGCTTGACTGGATATTCTAAAAAAGTTAAATTGCTGGCATCTTGATAAAACTGTTGCAGGCAGTTTATCCGGCTCGGTAGTACAAAGAATGAAGACTACATGGCTTGGAGGCTCTTCTAAGGTTTTCAAAAGAGCATTAAAGGCTGAACCACTTAACATATGGACTTCATCAATAATATATACCTTGTATTTTGCAAGAGCTGGCAGATAATTTACTTCCTCACATATTTTTCTAATATCATCTACAGAGTTATTGGAAGCTGCATCAATTTCAGCTATATCTAAAAGAGTTTCACTTAAGGCTTTAGTACATATTTCACAAACATTACAAGGTTCATTGTCCTTTAGGTCCAAGCAATTTATTGCTCTAGCAAAAATCTTGGCCAAAGAGGTCTTTCCAGTCCCTCTAGTTCCAGAAAAAAGATAGGCATGAGAGATTCTGTCACTTTCTATTGCCCTTTTTAAAGTTCTTGTAATGTGTTCTTGTTCGACCACTTCACGAAAGGTAGTAGGTCTCCACTGCCTGTATAAAACCTTATGTTTTATCATTTTAACTCCTAAATAAATACCATACACCCGTCTTCGAATAAAAACAATTTATCGTTACCTACACAGCCAGCTCAGAAAAGGCACCCTTGTGGCACATCGTCTGCTTGCTTATCGCTGCTTCCGCTAAGACCTGACGAGGTTCACAAGTTCCAATTGCACAAGACCCCTTCATCAACACCGCTTATGTAAGTCGGCTTTCTCATTTTACATCCTCTAACGGGAATTACACTCTGCTATAGCGGTTTGCAGATTACAAGGTACCGCTAACTCCCCGTCTAGTATGGCAATAAAATTATACATTAAATATTTAAGGCTGGCAATGAACAGAATCTTGACTATCTGCATCTATTATTTTGTTAGCAGCTGCCTTTAAAAGTCTATTCATAACCGTATCTTGCATGTCCCCTATTTCAAAATATTCACAATAAATCTCATCTATATCCATCTTATCAAAGAGTCTAAGGCTCTCAAAAATGTTGGAAGCTATTTCCAAAGGGTCTAAAAGACTCCCTACACAAAGCTTATTCTTGCTCTCATACATGTCAAAGGTCTCTTTTGAGACTAAGAGACCACTTTTTTCTTTTATTAGACTTTGAATCTTTTTAACCATATGTTCTTGCTTTCCTTTAACAATATACATAGGGGCATTCGGTGCATAATGTTTGTACTTCATACCTGGAGATTTAGGACTTTCTTCTTTTAGGTCATAGGCTCTTTCCAAGTCTTTTATAACTAGCTTTAAAGAATTAAAAGAAATTCCCCCTGGTCTTAAGATGACAGGTGGTTCTTGGGTTAAGTCTAAGACTGTGGACTCCATTCCTATTTGGGTTTTACCACCATTTATTATAGCATCCACCCTATAATTCAAATCCTCTACTACATGGTCGTAGGTGGTAGGACTAGGTTTGCCTGAGATGTTGGCACTAGGTGCTGCAAGGGGCCTGTTAGAGTACTCTATGAGAGAAAGGGCTATTTGGTTATCAGGTATTCTAAGGGCAACAGTATCTAGGCCTGCTGTTACATTATCAGGGATTATATCTCTTTTTTTCAAAATGACAGTTAGAGGCCCAGGCATAAATAGTTTACTCAAGGTGAAAAAGACCTCTGGGATATCTTTTACATAGAGGTCTAGAGAATCTAGATTGTGTAAATGAATTATGAGAGGATTGTCGTTAGGCCTTCCTTTAGCCAAAAAAATTCTGTCCACTGCCTTAGGGTTAAGGGCATCTGCTCCTAAGCCATAAACAGTTTCTGTAGGAAAGGCAACTATACCTCCACTTTGTATAATGTGGGCACATTCTTTTATACTTTTTAGGTCCGCCTTCTCAAAAAGTCGGGTTTCTACTTTAAACATTTACTCTTCTTGCTTTGATAGTTTTCTGGCTTGGTCCTCTGTTATGAGGGCATCCATTAACTCATCCAAATCTCCATTCATTATGCTATCAATTTTATATAGGGTTAGGTTAATTCTATGGTCTGTAACCCTACCTTGAGGAAAATTATATGTCCTTATTCTTTCACTTCTATCTCCAGTTCCTACTTGAGACTTCCTGTTTTGAGCAATTTCCTTATCTTGGCTTTCTTGGGCTTGTTCATAAAGCTTACTTCTTAGAATCTTAAAAGCCTTATCCTTATTCTTATGCTGACTTCTTTCATCTTGACAGGTTACAACAATTCCGCTGGGAATATGGGTCAACCTTATGGCTGAGTCGGTCTTGTTTACGTGCTGCCCACCAGCTCCAGAAGCCCTATAGGTATCTATTTCCACATCACTTAGATTAATCTCTACATCCACTTCTTCTGCCTCAGGTAAAACCGCTACTGTAACAGTGGATGTATGAATCCTGCCTTGAGATTCTGTTTCTGGTACTCTTTGGACTCTATGCACCCCACTTTCATACTTAAAGCGACTATAGGCACCACTTCCTGAAATAGAGAAGACAACCTCTTTAATCCCACCTATACCTATTTCATTTAGGTCCAAAATCTCTGTTTTCCACCTTCTAGCCTCTGCATACATGGTATACATTCTCAAAAGGTTAGCAGCAAAAAGGGCAGCTTCGTCGCCACCTGCTCCTCCTCTAATTTCGATAATAACGTTTTTAGAGTCATTAGGATCTGTAGGTAATAGAAGGACCTTGAGTTTTTCTTCTAAAATAGGTTTTTCATTTAAAAGCCCTTCTCTTTCCTCTTCAAAAAGCTCCATCATTTCTTTATCATCTGAACTTTCTTTCATCATAAGGTTTAAATCCTCTAAGCCATTGAGAACTTCAGTATAGGCCCTAAAGGTCTCTACTATTTCAGAAATCTCACTTTGTTCTTTCATGAGAGAAACATAGAGCTCTTGATTGGATACAACCTTTGCATCTGAAAGCTTTTCATTTATCTCATCATATCTTTTTTCTATATCTTTTAGTTTTTCTAACATTACAACCTCTTTATTTCTAGTCTTTTTATGTAATCTACTTTTTCCATAACAGTTTTTTAGGCATAAATTAAGACTTTCCAATATATGAATAGATTAAGGCCTGTCCATAATATTTTCAAGTCTTTGTAAATTAGCTATAGGTCTTCTATATTAAAATATTTCTTTATAGCTTTAACAATTCTCATGGATGCAAAGCCGTCTCCATAGGGATTTACTGCGTTTTTCATTTCACCATAAAACTTCTTGTCATCAAAAAGAGCTCTAGCATCTTTTAAAATATCTTTGGTGTTTACTCCAGAGAGTTTTACAGTTCCCGCTTCTACTGCCTCTGGTCTTTCTGTTTCTTTTCTTAAAACTAAAACAGGAACTCCCAAAGAAGGGGCTTCTTCTTGCAAGCCACCTGAATCGGTCATAACAAAGTAGGATCTTGCCATTAGGTTATGCAGATCTGTAAATACCAAAGGAGGTAGCAAACTGACATTTTCTGACTCAGCAAGTATACTTTGAGCTGTTTTTCTAACCTGAGGATTGGGATGTACTGTGTATATGAAATGGCTATCTGGATATTCATAGGCCAATCTATAGATGGCATAACAAATATTTTCCAGATTCTCTCCAATATTTTCTCTTCTATGGGCTGTCACTAATATGACTCGTTTTTTATCATAATCAATGGTGTTAAGCAAGTCTTCAAGAAAGGTATAGTCTGGTTTTACTGTGGTTGCCAAGGTATCTATTACAGTATTTCCAGTAATATATATGTTTTTACTCTCTACCTTTTCACTTAAGAGATTGGCAGCATTACTTTTAGTAGGTGCAAAAAAGAGACTTGAAATGGAGTCCACTGTTCTTCTATTAAACTCTTCAGGATAAGGTGAATATATATCGGTGGTTCTTAGGCCTGCTTCCACATGGCCTACAGGTATTTTTTTATAAAAGGCTGTAAGAGCAGCTGAAAAGCAAGTATTAGTGTCTCCATGAACTAAAATCATGTCTGGTCTTTCTTTATTTAAGATTTTTCCAAACTTGGTCAATATGGCAGATGTTACATATTCTAGGGTTTGGCCTTCTTTCATAATATCCAGATCATATTTAGGTTGAATGTTAAAAATATCCAATATGGGTGCAACCATGTCTCTATGTTGGCCGCTAACACAGATTATATGCTCTATGGCTTCTTCTTGATCCAATAAGTTCACTAAAGGAGCCATCTTAATGGCATCTGGGCGGGTTCCGAATATTGAGATAATTTTACACTTCTTCTTGGTCATCTTGGCTCTCCTTTTTAATCCTATTATTATTTCCATTTTTCATATATTGCTTAAGTAAGGGCATATACAGCACATAAATAGCTCCACCAGCAAGAATTAAAACAATTGCTGATATAAGCCAAAGTCTAGTATATTGAGTTTCACTCAACCAATAGGCTACAAAACCTAGTAGGATGTTTATGCCATAAAGAATAAGAACTGTTTTCCTCTGAGATAAACCCATTTGCATCATCCTATGGTGAATATGTTCTTTATCTCCCTCGGTTACAGGTTTTTTCATAATGAGTCTTCGAAAATATGCTAAAGAAATATCCAGTATGGGTAATCCCATTGCAGTTAAGGGTATAAAGACTGCTATGGCAGTGTGGGCCTTCATAGTACCTTGAATGGATATAACTGCAGTTACAAACCCTAAAAATGCAGCACCAGTTTCTCCTAAGTATATTTTAGCAGGATTGAAGTTAAATGGCAAAAAGCCAGCTGCAGCCCCAGCAAGAGCTAAAAGCAAGACTGGTATATATTCACCAATGTGCATGGCATCAGGTCGGACAAAACCAATAAAAAAGAGGGTTAAACTACAAATAATGGTGGTACCTGTAGTTAGTCCATCAATCCCATCAATAATGTTAAAGGCATTGGTCAAAAGAAAAATCCAAGCAACTGTAGCTATAAAAGAGATTATATTGGGTAAATTAACCAGTTTGTTACTATTTACAAGACCTGTGAAATATTCAATTTTTGAACCGGATATTGCAACAGTTAAAATAGCAGCTATAATCTGAAAAAGAGCTTTGATATATGGCTTAATATCAAACAAATCATCTAAAAGACCCATTATGGCAATTATGACTACACCAACAGCCAAGCCTGCAACTTCCTTGGTCACATGAAAGTTAGAGTTAAGAAGACTATTTATTAGCACAGTTATTGTAAAAGATACAATAATGCTTAAGCCCCCTAAAAGAGGTATGGGCTTATTGTGCAAATCTCTTTTTCTTTTTGGATGCTTCAAAATCCCCTTAGCTGTAGCAAACCTTATAACCAAAGGGGTTAGTCCAAATGCAAGTGCAAATGACAACAAAAAAGTATAGAGAAAACTCAAGTATTCCTCCCTGTCAAAGTCAATTAGTATTTATCTATACAGGAGGCTAAAAGCCCCCTTATATATTAATAATTTAAAATCAAAATCTATTTAGTGCCAAACAATCTATCGCCAGCATCTCCTAGGCCAGGAACAATGTAGGCATGGTCATTCAAGGTCTTATCAACACAGGCACAGTAAATGTTAACATCTGGATGATCAGTATGAACCTTTTCTATACCCTCTGGAGCAGCAATAATGCTCATAAGTTTAATGTTTCTAACCCCTCTTTGCTTTAAAAAACCAATGGCTGCCGATGCAGAGCCTCCAGTTGCCAACATAGGGTCTAAAAGAATAATCATTCTTTTACTTACATCATCAGGCAATTTACAATAATATTCCACTGGTTCTAGGCTTTCTTGATCCCTGTAAAGACCAATGTGTCCAATCTTAGCTGTAGGTATAAGGGTTAATAATCCGTCTACCATACCTAAGCCAGCTCTTAAAATGGGAACAAAACCAACACTCTTACCTGAAAGAACCTTAGTCTTAGCTTTAGCAATAGGAGTCTCAACTTCAATCTCTTCTAGCGGTAGGGCTCTTGTAACCTCATAGCCCATAAGAGTAGAAACTTCTTTAACCAGTTCTCTAAACTCTTTTGTTCCTGTATTTTTGTCTCTTAACATGGATATCTTGTGTTGAATTAGGGGATGATCAAAAACAAAGGCCATATTTCTATAGCTTCTTCCTGACATGGCCCCACCTTCTTCAATATTTCGTATTAAGCGATTTCTAATCTCATATTTACCGTCTAAATATTTTTCATTCATCCAAATATCAATTAACTTAAAAGCTTGTTCTGGTGAAGTAATACGGCCAGCTAGTACTAGGACATTGGCATTATTATGCTGTTTTGCCATTTTTGCCTGGTATTCATCCAAGCAAACTGCTGCCCTTATACCTTTAAACTTATTAGCAACTATACTCATTCCTATACCGGTTCCACATATTAAAATACCTCTTTTACACTCGTTCTCTTGAACTGCAGTTGCTACTAAAGAGGCATATAGGGGGAAATGACTAGATTCTTCGGATGAAGCTCCAAAGTCACGGTATTCAATCTTGTTTTTTTCCAGATATGATAGAATTTCCTTTTTTAAAGCAAATCCTGCATGATCACTACCTATTGCTATCATAGGGATTCTCCTTCTTTTCATTTAGAAGAATTTTATCATAAAGTAGTCAATAATTCTACTTTTTTTTATTAGCTTTTGGATTTAAGAGAAAATTTCTTGCTAAAAAAAACCTGAATAAAAAAGATTTTTAGCCATAAACTAAAGTAAAATATATTCTTGGTCACCAAAAGCAACAATATCCCCCTTGTTAACTGGAACAAATTTCCCAGTTTCTATCCTGTCTCCATTTACATAGGTTCCATATTTGCTTTTATGGTCTTTAACATAGAGGGTTTTTCCGGAATATCTCAAGCTAGCATGACGAAGAGAAATGTATGGCCCTTTAAGTTTCTTATCATTTATTAAAGTGACCTTCCCAATATTTATATCCTTTTTACCCACCTTAATATTATCTTCTATATCTTCAATATTTTTCAAATCAAGAGGCTCTTCTTCCATATCCTCTTCTAGGTTTTTGTAAATTTGCTCTTGGTTTTTCTCTAAAAGAGAAATAAATTCATTAAAATCCCAATCTTCTTCCTTTAGTGCCCTCTCTAAATGATAGGGCAAATAGTTTCTCCCTATAACCTCTAAAATGACTTGTTTGCTGGTCTTTTTTATGGAAGAAAGTACAAAGGGATTAAAAAGGAATCTAAAGTCTTTTTTATTGGCAATATAAATGTGGGTTGGGTCCAAAAGACAAAAGCTAGCATCTAAAAGATAGTCATCACAAAGTAAAAAGAGTTCTTGTAAACCTTTTACCAATATTTTCAAAAGGTCCAAGGAAAACCCATTTTTCTCTATATACTTATCTAGACTCATCATGTCTAGGCTGTCATATATGAGTTCATCTTCTTTATCATATAAAAGGGGTAAGAAAATGGAGCACTCCCCTCTTTCTAGCATTTTAGTCATGTAATCAGGGCAAAGTTTCTTTTCACCCTTAATTACTAAATATTTACTTTGGTCATTATTTATAATCTCACTTATCATCATTCTATCCTCAACTTTTCTAAAATACTGGAATCATTTAAGGTTCCATCAATAATATTTTGCACAAAGTTAGTAATGGCTTGGCGAAATATTAAGGCTATTCCCACAAGAACTGCTAGTAAAATAACTATTTCTACTGTTCCCATACCTCTTTTGTTTAAATATACTTTTTCTAAAATATTCATAAACTCTCCCTCCTGTAATTTGTAATAGTGTATCTAGTCTCCATTTTAAATATCAGATAACATAAGCACAGCTGGGGCTATTAGCACTAAAAGAAGACCTAAGAGCCCTAAAGCAAGAGCTAGAATGGATTTAGCAGCTGCTTTTTCTGCTCTTTTTTTTATCTCATTTCTTTTTTCTAACCAAATCTCTCCTGTATAGGATTTTAGGGTTTCAGCTAACTGAGCCTCAGTATTTTTAAAGGCAGATATCATAAGGGCAGAAAAGCCGTTAATTTGGGCTAGAGGTAAATGAATAGAAAGATTTAAAAAAGCTTCTTGTGGGTCTGACCTTAAAGAAAGGTTTCTTCTAGCCTCTTCTAAATATCTCTTAAAAACCCCCTCTTTTAGGTCATAATCTTCTAGCACAAAGGCCTGATAAAGGGTCATACCTGAAGATATATAGAGGGTAAGTTTTGTAAGAAAAAGAGAAAAATCCTCTAATACTCCTTCTTTCATAGTTTCATATTCTTTTTTTACATCCATATCCACTGCCAGGGTAGAAAAAAAGCAAAGAATAAAAGAAAAGAGTAAAAACATATTAGAAGCCTTGGTAATTAGAACTACGACTGGCAAAAAGAGCATAAGACAAAAAATACTCATCTTTAAACTTATGTGCAAACTCAAAATTCTATCTGCCTTGTAATTGGGGTACAAAAGAAATAGCCTGTTATCAGCCTGCAAATAGTTAGTTACTTTCTTACCAATGGGCAAGAAAGCTGGATAAAAACTTTTTAAGTACTTGCAGTGTTTTAGCTCTATGTCCTCTTTTTTTCTTTTTGATAAAAAGAAGAGAAGAAGAATAAGAATGAGATAAATTACTAGATAAATCATACCTTAACCTCCAAAAGCTTTTTAGCAATTAAAGAGCTAAGAAGAAAAAGTATACCTGCTAGAGTCATAATCAATCTACCATTAAAGCCTTGATACAAGGGCTCCATATAGCCATTTTGAGAAAGGCCCAATAAGGCCAAGATAGCAAAAGGACAGATACTTACAATTACTCTTTCTGTGTTTTTTTCTAGGGTAATCATTTCAATATCTCTTTCTAGTTCTTTTTTCTCTTTCAAAAAGACAATGGTCTCTTTAATGGTCCTGTTTAGATTCCCACCTTTTTGTATACAGATAAGTAGGCTTTTACAAAAAAGCTCTCCCTCTTCTATAGCCATTTCTTGGGAAAAGTAACTTAACACATCCTTTATATGATTATTCTTATGGATTTTAGCTAAGACCTTAGTAGCTAAAACAGAAAAATCATCCTTAGGAAAAACCCTAGAATACTCATGAAAACTCTCTTTAAGAATATTGGTAAAATCTTGGGGAATCATAGCATAGGACCTTAGGATTTCTAAAAACCTCTCAAAACTATAGCTCATCTGCCTTTTTTTTAAATTTGACCTATAGGTCTTACTAAAAAAGGAAAAGCTAAAAACTACTACAAAGACTAAAAGTGAAAGCCAAAGAATCATGTATAAACAATAAAAGGCAAAAGAGATTACTAGGGCTTGTTTGGTGGATCTTTTAATCATTTCATAGGTCATAAATAGGCTCTCCTTTTGTGCAAACATGCTTGTTTAATTGCTTGTCGAAGTAGAAAAGGGTCTCCATTTCCACACTATTATCATAAAAGCCCTTAACTTCGCCAATCTCTATTAATCTTCTTTTGCCTTGAAATCTTTCTAGAGATATAACTATGTCTAAAGCATCTGAAATTTGCTTTCTAATTGAATAAAGGGGCATATCACATTCGCCTAAGACCATGGTCTCAAGACGTGAAAATGCATCCTTGCATGAATTGGCATGACCTGTAGATATAGAACCTAAATGGCCAGTGTTCATAGCTTGGAGCATATAAAGGGCTTCGCTTCCTCTTACTTCTCCCACAATAATCCTGTCTGGTCTCATTCTTAAAGATGACCTTATCAGTTGGGCCATATCTACCTCTCCCTTACCTTCACTGTTGGGATTTCTACAAACTAATCTTACAATGTTATCTATACAATCCATATCCAACTCCATGGAATCTTCTATGGTTATGACCCTTTCTTCTTTGGGTATAAAGCTGGTCATTACATTTAATAGGGTTGTCTTTCCACAACCAGCTCCTCCACATATGAAAATGTTTTTTCTTCTTTTAACAATTCTTTCTAAAAAGTTCTTTATGTCTTGGCTCATAAAGCCTTCTTTTATCATATCTTGATAGGTTATATGTTTTTTAGGAAATCTCCTAATGGTAACACAAGTACCGGTGGGAGAAATTGGGTCAAGTACAATGTTGACCCTAGTGTCAGAACCAATGCTGCCATCCATAATAGGGTTAGCTAAATTAATACTTCTATCTGCTTTTTTACAAAGAATACTTACTAATCTTTCTATTTGATTTGAAGAATAACTCATAGAACTTTTTTTAATTCTTCCTTTTTCTTCATAAAAAATCTTCCCACCATTTAACATTATTTCATTTATTCCCTCTTTTTCCATAAGAGTTTGTATAAAATCATAGCCTCCCAGCCTATTTAAAACCTCTTTTATAACCAGATGCTTGTCCTTTAAATCCTGATTTTCTTGATCATAAACCCATTCTATAACAGCCTTTTCCAAGCTTTCTAGGTCCTTTCCCTCTACCCTAAGAAGACACTGATTTATGAGTTTATCGTAATCTATAGTCATACTAGGGATTCTCCTTGATAAAAAATACTCTCTATTGTTTGATAAAAATCATTTTCCATATTAAAGTCATTTTCAGAAACTTGATCTAAAAGTATTCCTAAACATGGACCTGATCCTTTACAAACTGGAACCAGTTTCACCTCTTCTGCTCTTAAGTAATCTTCAATGGCTCTTTGTTTAGGTCCATCAGAGCTTTTGATATATACAGTGAAATAGGTCATCTTTAAGATGTTTGTATAGGCTCTATGAGGGTACAAGGGAATATCTAGAATAATATAGTCGTATAGACTATTTCTTTTTAAAGCTGTCATAAAATAGTTAACTTCTTTTTCTTCTAAAAAAATGTCACAAGATGGATATACGCCGCTAAGATAATGTATCTTGTATAGAGGATCATAATTTTTATACATCTCTAAATAAGTATTAAATTTTTCACTTTCTTTTTTTAAATAATAAAATAGTAAAGAAAGGTCTTTAGGTTTTTCACAAGTAAATATTCCTTCGTGACAGGCCATACCATTAAGATTGATATATAAAACCTTCTTACCTTGTTTTTTAGCCCAAACAGCCATTCTTTGGGCTAAAAAGGTTTTTCCTTCTCCTCCTTGGCTGGAGGTTACTCCAATTACTTTACTTCTGTTTTCTTCACTAGAAAAATCTATACTTTGGTGCCTAGAAAAGATTTCAATCATCTCTTCCATTGTAGTTTGGGCACTTTGATGCTTATTTATGACTTTTTCTTCTTTTTTTGTTTTTAGGAGTAAACAAGCCTGTCTATCTTTTACATAAAGGTCATAGGTCTTTTCATTAATTTCAAATAGGCTAAATCCTTTTATCTTTATATAATCAGATAACCTCTTTTGGTAGTCTTGGTCTTCAATTTCTATCTTTACCCTTATCTTTTTCATATCTCTCTCCGGAAGGTAATTATACCATTTATTGTCAATTATATTCTTTCAACATATTGCAAATTAATAGAAGAAAGAGAGGAAAAAGAAAAAGAAAAAGGAAAAAGGAAAAATAAAAAATTAAGAAAAAATAAAAAACCCAAAAAGAATATATAAAAAAGATACAGGCTAACTGTATCTTTCTAAATCCTATTTTTAAGTATTAAAATTATGCTTATTTAAACACAAACCTTCTTTAGGTTTGCTTATTTAAGCAAATCTGAACCTACCTTCCTCTTTTTTTCTTAGATAGGGGTGGTCCTAAAATTTCACTAAGAACAATGCCCTTATAAAGCACATCTGGATCTTTTGTAAGCTCTTCTACAAAACCCTGCTTTTTATCCGAAGTCACTTTAGACGGCTCTTCTTCTCTTGTCTTTTTAAGAAGTTTTGCTATATTTTCTTCTCTTTGTCTACCAAAATCCATTTAGTCCTCTTTTTCTGGAGTTATAGGTTTTTGTGTTTTTCCAGTTTCAGAAATAGCTTCTCTCATTTGGGTATCAGCCATAACATTTTTCATATTATAGTAGTCCATAACCCCTAGATTGCCAGCTTCAAAGGCTTTAGCCATTGCTCTAGGAACAAGTGCTTCTGCTTCAACAACCTTAGCTCTCATTTCTTGGACATTAGATTTCATTTCTTGTTCTCTGGCAATAGCCATAACTCTTCTTTCTTCTGCCTTGGCTTGAGCTATTTTCTTATCTGCTTCTGCTTGGTCAGCTTGAAGTTCTGCGCCTACGTTTCTTCCAATATCTACATCAGCAATATCAATAGATAAGATTTCAAAAGCTGTACCTGCATCTAAGCCCTTGGTTAAAACTGTTTGTGAAATTAAGTCTGGATTTTCCAAAACACTCTTATAACTTTCAGAAGATCCAACAGTTGTAACAATACCTTCACCAACTCTTGCTATAATTGTAGGTTCACCTGCTCCCCCAATTAATCTAGCAATGTTGGCTCTAACTGTAATTTTTGTTTTGGCCCTAACTTCAATACCGTCTTTAGCAACAGCAGAAATTATAGGGGTTTCAATAACCTTAGGGTTAACGCTCATCTTAACAGCTTCTAAGACATCTCTACCTGCTAAATCAATAGCTGCAGCTGTTTCAAAGGTTAGGTTAATTTTAGCTTTTTGAGCAGCAATTAAGGCATCTGCAACACGGTTAACATTTCCACCAGCTAGATAGTGTGTTTCCAATTGATTAATGGAAACATTTATGCCTGCCTTTGTAGATTTAATCAAAGGATTTACAATTTTCGCAGGCTCAACCCTTCTAAATTTCATTCCCACCAAGGTCATAAGACCAACCTTAACACCAGCTGCAATAGCAGATATCCATAAGCCAATGGGAACTAGGCTTAGAAGTATAGCGAAAAACGCTATTACTGCTGCAATAATTATTAGTACAATTACAAAATATTCCATTAATCATTCTCCTTATATTCTTTTACAATGGTATTTAAACCATCAATTCTTTCAACTACTATTGGGGTTCCTTTAGCTATAAATTCACCCTTAGTAACTACGTCTACAATCTTCCCTTCAAAATCTCCCTTGCCTGCTGGCCTCAAAACCGTTAAGGCAAATCCTACCTGTTCTTGGGCCACTGTCTCCACTTCAACACCTTGGAAACCATCTTCTTCTGAGAAAGTACTTAAATTTAAAATCTTCTTTGAAAGTCTTCCCTTTGTCGCTATTCTTATTGCTACAAGCACTAAAATTGTAGCAACAGCCAAGAGAATTAAAAACATTATTATGCCTTCAGCTACAGTCTTAGCTGTTAAAAAGATGGTAAGTAACAAAAGGGCTACACCAACAATACCAAAGATACCAAAGCTAGGTACAAAAATCTCAATGATTAAAAAGAGCATCCCTATAGTCAGAAGTAAAATCTGTAAAAACTGTATGTTTTCTCCTAATTTCAATAAAATACAAGGCATCTTAATCACTCCTTCCTCTTAAATTATATCATAGTGAAGGGGTTATTCTCAGATTTATATAAAAGAAATATAGTGTTTTTATGCTATCTATCTAAAATTCTTACATTCTTGCCATCAAAGGATATTTGAACAATATAGGTATAGAGAACATTCCCATCCCCACCCCTATTGTATTCAAAGGAAAGTATACCATCCTTATTTACATTAATATACATGCCAAATGAGTAACCACTATGAAGTATTCTTTCATCCTTACCATCAAAGTCAATACTGATAAGGTCATAGTAATAACCATAATAATCAAAATTAAAATTCTCCTCATTATACTCTGCAAAATAAATTCTTCCCCCATAGGTATTAAGACCCATTAAATGGTTTCCTCTATTTTCCCAGATAACAAGAGGGTTTGAACCATCAGGATTAGCTTTTACTACATCCTTGTTCATATCAATATAGATAAGATAATCATCTGTAAAATTATAAAATTTAATATTTGCCTCTCCAGATATAACTTGGGGGTCCGTCTTATCAATGTTATACCTTAGCATATTGCCTGATGGGTCTGTAAAATAGTAATGCCCCTTATATACTATGGGATACAATCCCACTTCACTAAGTATTTCTGCCCCACTCCCATCTAAGTTACATCTTTTTACTCTATAGGTATCCATAAAATCTTCTCTTTGTTCTATGTAATATAACTTATCTTCAAAAATATTAACAAAGCCTGTATATTTGTCATTTAGCAACTGAACACCAGAGCCATCAAATCGCATTCTATACAAGTTATATGAATTATCTATAGTAGTCCCATAGTTACCTGTAAAGTATAGCCAATCATCATAGGCTATTAAAGACCATCCAAAACCATCAAATATGGCTTTTAGTTCGTTTGTCTCTTTATTTCTTGAATATATGTGGGCTTGACCAGTGGTTGGCTCATGGCTTACATAGAAAATATAATCCTCAGACTCAAAATAAAATTGACTATTACTTGAATTACCAGTATTTACTTCCTCAAGTCCCAAAGAAGCAAAGGATGAGTCACTATCTTCTGGAGTCTTGCTAGCCTCAGGTGTAACAGCAAGACTGGCAGTAGGTGATGGTTTTGCTGTTGGACTGCTTGTTGAAACCGCTAGTCCACCAGAGCCGCCTTTAAACTTATCAATAATATTTTTAACAGCAATACCAGCAAATACAAGCACAGCTATTAAAACAATAGAACCAATAATTAAGGGGATCTTGCTCTTTTTCTTCTTAGCTACAGGAGGACTTTCATGCATGTTAGGACTAAGAGGTCTTAAAGGTGGTAAAGTAGAGGCTGGTTGGCTAGAAGTTGGTGCTACAAAAGGAGCTGTGGCCTCATGATCTTTAGGCTTAGCTGTTTCTTGGGTATCATGGCCACAAGAAGTACAAAATCTAGTGGTAACCTTTAATTCTTTTCCACAACTTGTACAAAATTTCGTTGGTGAAGAAGCTATATTGTTGCTAACTGGAATAACCCCCTCATTGGGCTTATACATAGCATCTTCTTTTTTTAGCACCTTTTCAAACTTTAAGCCATTTTCCCTGGCAATTATACCTACTGAGGCAGAGATAACACCTAAAAGTAAAAGCTTATTATCTTTTTTGTTTTTTATCCTGAGATTGCTAACATTGTCTCTGTCGGTCAGTTGAGTATAATCCATAGTCACCTGTTCAAAGGTATATACAGTTTTCTTTTCTAGGTTAAAAAGAAAGAGGGCTAAGAAATATATTTCCTTACCATCTTCATCATTTATAAATTTTTCATTTATAACTATGTCTGCAGAATCATTGATTTTATAAGAAATATTCAAGTCATCTAGTCTACTTGATACTTGTTCAATAAAAGAATTTCTATCCATATTGCACCTCTATGATATTGGAATTAGATACATAGTAATATTATCATTAGAAAAACAGATATACAAGTAAACCTTATATATTATATGAATATTTTAGGTTTTAGTCTTTTTTTTACTTTAAACCCTTACTTTCAAGGTTAATTCTTTCAAAAAATGCTACCATAAAATCATGTCTGTCTTGGGCTATAACCTTAGCACTTTTAGTATAAAGTCTATCTTTTAACTTAGAAAGCTTAACTAGATACTCCCTATAGGCTGTATCATCCTTGGTATAGCTTTTTGTTTCTTCTAAAATGATATCTGGATCATGAACCCTAGCTCCAATCTCTCCTGCAAAAACAAAGGCCCTACCTATACCTATAGCTCCTATACCATCTAGTTTATCTGCATCAAAGAGGATTTTTGCTTCTAAACTTTCAGGTTTTCTAGCTTTTCTAAATCTATGAGTCATGATACAAGAAGCAATTTTTTCTATCTTTTCTTCTTCTAGACCCAGTTTAGTTAAAATAAGCCTAGCTTCTTTTGCCCCTTCTTCTTCATGGTTGATGGCTCCTTGGAGCTGGTCTTCTTCATACCTTTTTATATCATGCAAAAGAGCAGCATAGGAAACTATTTCCATATCTGCTCCTTCTAGTTCTGCCAGTTTTTGAGCCATGTTAAGCACCCTATAGGTGTGGTCCCAATCATGGCTACCTAGATTGTCTTCAAATCTTTTTTTTACTATCTTTTTTATATCATTAAATAAAATCATTTTTTTGAGGCAAAATTGCTAAAGTAGCCTTGAATTAGTACAACAGGGGTTCCCTTGTCTCCACTTCCAGATGTTAAATCACATAAAGACGCCAAGAGGTCGGTTAACCTTCTAGGGGTAGTACCTTGTTTTTTAGAATCGTCTGCATCTTCATGGTCTTGGTTAACAATCAGAGCCTTTAGAGCATTTTCCAGTTCTTCTCCCTTAAGGTCCTTGTAGTCCTTATCTGCAAAGTACTTCATCTTAATTTCATTGGGGGTTCCTTCTAGGCCAGATGTATAAGCTGGTGCTGCAACAGGGTCTGCTAGCTCCCATATACCACCTACAGGATCTTTAAAACAGCCATCACCATAAATTAGCACTTCCACATTTTTCCCAGTTAATTCTAACATCTTTTTTTGCAGGCCTTCTACAAATGCTTGTCCATCTCTAGGAAAGAGTTTAACATTTTCTTCGCTGGCCTTGTTAGAGCCCAAAACTCCATATTTTTCATTGTAACCTGAACCATCTACAGACTGGGTTAGAATCTGGTCTAATCTATATAATTTGTCCACGCCTGCTTTTCTAATTAGTCTTTCTGTCCTAAATCTACAGTGGACATCACAAACTAAAATATTTTTAGTGTATTTTAAAATATGGGCTGGATTATTTGAAAAAATAATTTCAATATTCTTTCCCATATTCTTATAATGTTCTATATAGTCAATATTGGTAAAAACATGTACAGTGTCTTTAAAGAGCTTACGAAATTCTTCTTCTGTAAAGCTATCGGTATATGGATTTACTCCCATTTCATCCATTTGGTCTAGGGTTATTAGAGCATTTCCTACTTCGTCAGCAGGATAAGAAAGTTGAATGTATAGTTTGTTACAAGCATTTTCAATGGCCTTTAGCAGTAAAGAAAATCTATTGCGACTTAAAATAGGAAAAACTATTCCTATATCATCACTTTGAAACTTGTTTTTAATATCCTTAGAGATTTGTTCACAGGTTGCATAATTTCCTTGAGTTCTAGCCACCACAGCCTCAGTAACTCCAATAATATCTCTATCATTAATTTCAAAACTTTCACTTTTTGCTGCTTTTAAAACAGAATCTGCAGTTAAAGAAATTAGGTCATCCCCTTCTTTGAAAATAGGGGTTATTATTCCTCTGGATGCAACACCGGTAAATCTCATTTTCCATACTTCCTTTCTTAGAAATTGCTCTTTAGACAACAGAGAAATTTTATATTATTTAGGCCTAAAAGTCAAATTTAAGGAGGCTTTTTTGCCCCCTTGTTATTTAAATAATATATCGCATTTTCGCTAGGTTGATTATGAAGATCAAATACTTTAGGGCTGACCTAGGAATTGGGGTCCTTACCTCATAGTGCTGGTCTGAACAGGAAAAGGTCAATGTGGTCCTAGTTATAATTGCAATGTCTGTCATATCTTTTAAGTAGATAAGTATTTCTTCTTTGCTTTCTTTATCTTTAAAAACTAGCCTATCCCCATATAGGGTCATACTACCTTTTAAGAGAAGTTTGTTTTTATCTTCTCCTTCATAGGTATATAGAATTTGCTCATCATCTTTACAAATTTCAAGATTAGTATCTTCTTTGTACTTATCTACATTTTCTTCTACCCATTTTCTTTGCCAATTATCCCATTGTAAAACTGTCTTAAAAGGAAAAGGCTCTTGACTTCTTGATTCTAGGGTACAATTTTCCGTATATTTTAGGTCCATACCACATACCTTACAGGTAAAGTTATCTTTTTTAGAGGTATAGCTGGCAAGAGATTCACACTTAGGACAAAGAAAAAGAGCTGTCTCTAAATACTCAGCCAAATTTTTTCCCTTGAACTTGACCTTTTTGCAGATATCTTCTGAGTTTACATAAAGGTCTTTTACAATGGCCTCATAAATCTCTTCTACACTCATGTTTTCAAGTTCTTCTGGTTCATAAATATGGCCTACAGTACCAATAATTTTTCCTCTTCTATGACTTCTTGACCATCTTGGCATGGAAGGATGTCCACCATCAATCTTGTAGGTTATTAGGGCAACATTGGCTCTTTTTACCAACTTAGCTGTAGATTGAATAATATTTGAGGTCTCCCCATTCCAAGTAGAACTACCTTCAGGAAAGACAAATACATTATGTCCCTCTTTCAAGGTCCTTAGCATATCAATAGCAGTTCTAGCCTCTGTCTTAGCCTTCATCCTCTTAATGGGTTTTAAGAAGGTTACTAAGAGCCAAGAAACAAATCCCATCCTAAAGAGCTGTTCTCCAGCAACAAAGTACATATGTTGCCTAAAGGGAACACCTAAAATCATACTATCTAGAATATTAGTATGGTTTGCCATAGCAATAAAGTTGCCCTTTTTGTAATTCACCTTTTCATATTTGTAATTGAATCTTAATTTTAGATATGGAACATAAAAAATTCTAGCAAAATTTATAACCCCTCTATGAAGTATAGTACCACTCATAAAAAGCCTCCTTGAAATTTGTCATTAGACACATTAATTATATCATGCAAGTAATTGCTTTTAACAGGAAATACAATTTGTATTTAATTTCATATAATTTACATATAATTTTTAGACTAACCTTAAAATAGAAAATCTAAAATAGTCTTATTGAACTTCTCCACTTTTATTATTAATATCATAAAGCTCAACCTTATCTTCTTCTTTTAAAGATCTATTCATCAGTATAGCAATTATAAATATACCTACGATGCTAATACCCAAACGGATTAGCATAAAGGGTAAACCCAAACTAGCTGCTTCAAAGGTTAACATGGGTATTTTTGTAGCTGACCAAGCACCTACAAATATGAATATGTTAAATATACTTGAGCCTTTTTTTAACATTACAGACGCTAGTGGAAATGAGGCATAAAGAGGTCCTGCAGCTGCTGAACCTATTAAAAAGGCAATAAGTATTCCCTTCATACCTGAACCCTTGCCCATATACTTTATCATGGTCTCTCTTTCTACCCAGACATCTAAAAGACCTAAAAGGATAAAAATAGGGGGTAGTATAGATAACATTTCTAAGGCATTTTTCTTAGTGATCTCTATGGATTTAAGACCAATTTCAGGAAGCAAGAGACCAATTATAATGTTTGCTGCTAAAAGAGCTAAAAACATCCAATATCTTTTTAAAAACTTTTTCATTTAAATATCACCCCAATTATTAATGCAGAAATAAGGGAAAAAACAAAAGCAAAGGCATTTCTCAAAAGAGTTGCTTTCTTTCCAAAGGTCTTAATTTCCAAAGGCATAGTTATAACCCCTACCATGGTTAAAGAGGATACAAAGGCTGCAATCTGCATATAGCCTGCTCCACTATGTAAAAGGGCTGCTGCTAAAGGAAAGGCTACAAAGGCTGGTATAAGGGTAACAGCCCCTAAAACTGATGTAAACAAAAGTCCCCAAACACCTGACTCATTACCTAATAATTTTGTAATTGTCTCTGGACTTAAAATGGCTAAGGCCAGTCCAATTACCACTAAAACTGCCAAAAACTGAGGCATTATATTCTCAAAAGCCTTCCAAGCCTTAATTAAGGATTTTTTAGTTTTTTGTCTATCCTTTATAAATGATAAAATTAGACCTCCACCTGCTAATCCATACAATATATATGTGAACATATATGATTTTTCCTCCCTAAATTTAAAAAGCTAAATAAAACATATATAGGCCAATTAATAGAATTAAAAAACCCATTACAATTTCCATTATCCGACCCGCCTTGCCATACTTTTCATTACTAGTTAGTTTTCGCACAAAACTAACTGAGGTTCCTGCAATAACTGCCAAGATGCCGTGGCCAATAGCATACATAATAAATAGAAAGCCACCCCAAAAGATATTTCCCTGACTAGCAATTACAGCTATCAAGGCTACAAGAACTGGAGTAGAACAAGGTGACGAAAAGACACCAGCTAGTATTCCTGCAATAAAAGCTCCTAACATACCCTTTTTGGTGTTTTTAGATAAGAGATCACCAGAAGGTATAAAGGAATAAATACCCCACATCTGTAAGGCCATTAAAACCATAAGTACTCCTAAAATAAGATACCACCAAGAAGAACTTGAACCTAAAAGTCTGCCAGCAAGAGCAGCCCCAACTCCAATTGCTGTAAAAGTAATAGCTGTACCTAATACAAAAACCAAGGAAAGCTTTAAGGCCTTTTTAGAATCCTTTTGGTCTGTCCCTCCTACATATCCAATAATTAAAGGAATTGAAGATAAGGAACAGGGCATAAATGAAGTTACAAGTCCTGCAAGAAGGGCAAGTAAAGGAGTGAACCAATTAACTTGTGAAAGCAAAGGAGCAATCTTATCTAGAATATCAGTCATATTTTACTCCCATATCTTTTAATATTGCCAAGAGCTGGGGTTCTGATAGGCCACCTTCATGAACAGTAAAAGCATGCTGGTCTGTAGATTTATAGCTGTATAAGGAAAAGTTTATTCCCATTTGTTTCATGGTTTTACTGGGATTATATGGGGTACCATCAGGGTTTATGAAAATCTGAGTAGGAACTACCTGAACTGGATATATTCTAGCTATTTCTGGATACTTGTCCACATCCACATACTTGATTATGGCTTTGCCATACATATCCTTGTGAACATTTTTTAAGGTTGGGAAAAAAGAAATGCAAGGTAAACAAGTATTAGACCCAAAGTCCAAGATTATGGGCATATTGTATTCACCTAAAACTTCCATATCCAAGGTCTTCGCATTAAGCTCAAAGTGCTCTGCTTCTAAGGGAGTCACCCCTTCAAGTTTTCCTTCAAACTTAGAGTCTCTTGCACTGTTTTTGGCAAACCAAATTCCAACAACCACTAAAACAATTAAAGAGGGTACCAATATTTTAATTAACTTTTTCTTATCCATATCTACCAACCTATTAAATATTTTCAAATCCATATATTAAAGTGTGTATCAAACTAGTATACACACGCAAGCATTTTATCTTTTTTCCTCTTCTTTTTTCGGTGACATTGTTACATTCTATACAAGAAGGAGAAGCTATTGCTTCTCCTAGATTATATATTTTTATTATTATTTATTATTATTTATTATTATTTATTATTATTTATTATTATTTATTATTATTTATTATTATTTATTATTATTTATTATTATTTATTATTTTTTTATTATTTATTATTTGTTTTTTAATTATTACTCTTTTTATAAATTAATTTATATTCTTACTTTAATCAGACTGCAGATCTACAAAGTAGTCTTGACCATCGCTTTCAAAGGCTAAAATGTATTTACCATTTGAAACTGGATTTAGAACAAGCACTAAATTTCCATCATCTTCAGTCATAACCCTAACACCATTGTCCTCTGTGTTGGACAATCTGAGCATGTCACCATAATAGACTAGATACCTGTCATCGTGAGAAATTATGTAGCCCTCTTCATCTATGGTCCAATAGTATTGGTCCCCAAACTGTGCAACAGGTTGGTCAAGTTCCAAATCACCAAAGAAGGTATCAATTGCTATAGCTAGATATACCTTGTGAGTACCAAAGTCATTGGTATAGCTCTTACTAAAGCTAATAATGCCGTTGGTTACATTTGCAGTCCAAAGGCTGTCAGGGCCTAATTCTTCTTCTGGTACCACCTCTAAGATGTCAGTGTATACCCTAAAGTCCACCTTTCTTGTAACTCTTTGTGTAACAGTGTTGTCATTGGCATACTGAACATTAGGAGCAGTATCACTGTCTGTGAAGGCATAGAAGTTGACACTAGAAGCCTCATCATCTTCAATCAAGGTCCTGTTCACCTTAATCATTAGATAGTCTGTAGGATTGTCAGGACTTCCCTTTATAAACTGAGGATATATATTACTTTGATACCATTCATCTGAACCAACATATGCAATGGACATATCATCTATCTCTCCAAAAGCAAAGTCTATTGTAAATACGGTATCATAACCCATTCCTTGAACTTCTCCTTCTTCTGCTAATGGGTTGTTGTCTATGGAGATATATGTAATAGCATATGAGCCATAGGTAGAGCCTAGATAATATACACCAGGTTCTTCTACCACATAGGTATGGGCAACATAGTAATCTTCTTGATATGGAGCATGGCTTAGAATATATGGTAGGCCATCAACCTTGGCATATGAAGCACCAGATGCTTCAGTTCCATATCTATTGGGAAGAGGAATTGCTGCATAGGGTTTCATTCTTTTATCCAAGAAGGTATGTACAAAATCTCCTTGCTTGTCCCCTGGCATATCTGTGTTTTCCAATAAAGCGCTTGCTAGCCCTTGTTCCAGATCTATGTTTCCCATCTTCCATAAGGCTAAATAACGTTTAAATTCTTCATTATTTGTTGATGTATCAAACTCTGTAGAAACAATTACATTTACAAATACAGGAGCTTCTGGGCTTGCTTCTTCTATTACAAAAGAGGACATACCGGTGGGTACATAATATTCTATATCTCTAGGTGTTGTTACACCTTCAGAATCTGTATAGAAGGTGTTATGACTTACCCCTATAAACTCATCATACATTTGGTCAAACTGGTCTGAATTTTTAACTCCTTCAGACAAGAAGATAGATGTATAGGCTTCTTCTAAGATTTCATTAGCTTCATACAAGGTCCAACCAGGCTGACTTCCTAGTACTCCTTCATAGCCCATTCCATATTTCTTCAATTCAGGCATTAACATTTTGGTAAAGTTAAATTTTGAAAAGTCTATTGAGCCATCTACAGTAGTTAAAGGCTGAGTGTAGTAGGTATAAGCTAATTCCCCTTGTCCTGCCTCGAGGTTGATTCCTGTTTCTCCTACGTTGTATATGGTGATAGGAATGTCTGATGGATAAGTCTTTAAAGAGAATCCTTCTAACACATCAAAATGTAAATAATATTGGCCATTAGTCAATTGATTTTGATTGAAATCATAGACAAATACGGAGTCTGAATTTAGCAGGTATGTGCCGTCAAATCTCCTATTTTCAAAATTCAAGCCAGTACTTGGGTCATTAACTTGTTTCCATAAATACTCACTATTAATGGACAAACTATAGTTATTATTATCATCTATTACAAAGTTTCCACTATAATATGGATTTACATCTACATAAGAGTATTGGTTGGAAAAAGGTGCTAGGGCATAGTAGTTATTTCCCTTTATAGCCATAATTAAGTATTCACCTACAGTCAAGGTTCCATGCTCACCTTGTATTTGTTGATACTGTATGAAGTCACTTTGAAGCTCAACCTTATTTATGGGATAAGATAAGATTCTTTCACTTTCATAATCAACATCAATTACAAAGGAACGGAAAACTGGCTGGTTGACAGATTTTGCAGCCAATTGGTAAATAGTTACATAGGACTGAACATTTGCTGCTGTCATGTAGTTATCAGTAAGTTTAAAGGTCAAAGATGAATAATCAAAATACATGTAGTAGTTAACATCAATTCCTCCAGTTGAGTCGGTATAACCTATGAGGTTGACAATTTGTCCTGAAATATCAAAGCTATAAATTCTCCAAGTATAATTGGTTAAATCTGGTGGATTTTCATCTGGGATGTATTCAATCTTTGGTTCTCTTTCAGAGTAGTTTCCTCTTAAACCTGTTAGATAATATGCGCTTTCAAAGCCCTTATTATCCAAAACCAAGTTTAAATCGTCTCCTTTATTGATCCAAACACTCAAATCGAAAAGTGTGATGTAGTCACTTTGTCCAGACAAGGACAACTTCATAAGCTCTGTAACATCCATAGGATGGGCATTGTAAATATCTAACATAGATAAGGCATAATATTTGTCTATTGCTCCATCATTGTCAGAATCTACTTGGGCAACTACTAAATATTCTCCAGATTCTAATAAACTTATTGACGCTGCTACCTTAGCCTTACCTGCAAGCATGGAAGTAATATCTGTAACATCATCCAACTGAGAACTTTTATCCAGTCTAAATAAATTTAAGTTTGTGGTTGAATTGTTTATAGCAGTAAATCTATTAGTGTTTACTTGAGTGTATGTATGAGCCCAACTACCATCAGCAGAAGGTGACATATATAGTCCATCATTATCTGCCCTTAAATAGTTTCCATTTCTAGACAATCTATTGTTATTAAATGAGAATATCATATCAGGGGTTATATCCTCAGGATACACTCCCCAGCCCATTTTGTAGGCGATTACATGGGGATTGGCGTCTTTGACTACATAATAATCTCCATCTTGGTATATAACAATTATATAGTCATTGTTGTTAGCTAAAGCAGCTCTTTGTAAGGTTAAGGTGTATTGTCCATTATTTTCAGTTACTCTATATACAGTGACTTCAGCATTAGAAGAAGAAACTCCAATAAAGTTGTTACCTGTTACATATAACTGTTGTGAACTTATGTTATAGTTACCTACAGTGTAAAGTCTGGACATAGAACCACCTTGACCATCAAACCTATATCCCCATTCAGAAGATGGATTTACTGACCGTGTTAAATTGCCTCCACTTTGGTGCAGATAACCTGTATCAGTAATAAATCTCAACCTATAGGCATTAGTTCCCATAGATGCTCTCATGTGATGTAAATTGGGGTCAATGCTGTCTTCCCATCCAGCTCCAAGCACCTCTCCAATAAAGGTTCTACGAATAACACCATTTTGCATTCCAATGATATAGTAGATGTGGTCATCTTTTACTAAGAGGATATAATCTTTGCCATCTTCTAAACTTTGAGCCAGTGTGTAATTACCATTATCATGTTCGTAAAATAGTACATCCATAGCAGAGCCAACTTGATTAGTTGTATTATATGCATAGTCTGCTTTGGGGGTATATGTATTACCTGAAGAGTAATATATATACCCGTCTGTATCTGCATTCCAATACTTTGTGGAAGTAGAAGTAGAAGTTAAAGAGGAACCATTTTCTGTAATGTACCTTGAATACTGACTACTTCCAAAACGTACTGCATTACCACTAAGGTTTGTAGTATAAAAAGGATAATTACTTAAGGAGTTGGATGTTGTAATGACTCCATTATTGCTTACAGACACACCTGTCAATGTTTGAAGTGCTAAAGTGCTCCTATTGCTATTACGCACAACCTTGTATGTATTGGTATCATAATTTATCAAAACCAACACACGGTTAGAACCTGCCATGGTTGCTAAAGTTGTTGGTGTAAGTGTTGTAATATTATTAGATCTTTGGTATGTGTACACCCTAGCAGCATAACTGCTATTATTTGAAAAGCCAGTTGCATTACCATTTCCTGTAGAATAGGGAACATAAGGATTTGTTGTATATGATAACTCACCACCATTACCCAATTGCCATCCTCCATCAATAGAAGATTGTCCAACTATTTCAGATGCTGCATTAGTTACTAAGTAGGTACCTTGTCTGCTTAAGGTGTACCTTAAATTGTTTTGACCTAGGGTCCATTGAGCATCTTGATTATTCTTTAAAGTACTGTAAGCTTGGAGGCTTACAGTATTTCCTGCTTCTTTTTTAACAGCAGCCAAGTTTCCACTAGCATCTCTTACAACAACCATATAAGTGTTTGAAACTACAGGTTGTGTCACAATATCTCCATTAGAGTCTACTAAGTAGAAATTGCTTCCTGAACCGGTATAAAAATAGTTAGCACCTGCAGCTAGGTATCTATCAGGTCCAACACCAGTGTCACTAACTCTTAAGTATCCAACTTCTTTACTAAAGCTAATACCCCTTGCATTTCTTCCTATACTTCCATTTACCCTGTCATTTCTCAAGGCCCAAAGACCATTGGGATTGCTCATATTCCAAATCATGGGGTCTGCTCCTAGGTCCATACCCCGTTGGGATACATTATATATAACTGTAAATCCACCGCCGGTTAGATAAGAGAAGGGTTGAAGATATTGAGTTTGAGCATTGCCATCATATGTAGCCCCAGAAAAGTCATAATATTGTTGCTTCCAAATATAGTTTATTATTTCCTTATACTCAGTTTCTGTTAAAACCTCTTTTATATACTCGGTAATATTTCTTTCGGTCAAGGAAAGCATATCATCATGTATTCCAAAGGCTGTGTAACCACCAACATCTCTTCCTGCAATAATAAAGTCACCAGACTTCAAACTATCGTTTTGAGCATTGGTTACAGGAGACATTACATAGGTAGGTTTAAATCTATAGATATAGATGTGGCTAGCATCTTGTTGATTGGTAGTAAGGGTGAAAAGATCAGTATCTTTTGAATATTTTAGATAATACTTAACATTATTATCAATAAAAAACATGTACTTAGATATGGCATCATAGTACCAATCTTTTGGCTCAGTAGAAGACTGAACATTTATACTTTCTATATCAGCCTCTCCTTGAGACTCAGTTAAATAATCTTTTACACTATTTGTAGACAAAAGGTCACTATAGAAGTTTAGTTCTTTTTCACTACTTGCTTGATACCAGTCAGATTCTTTAGGAACCATTATCAACATGTCGGTACTGCTTATTTCAATGATATTGCCAAATTCATCTAAAATATTACTATTATTAATTGCAATAGCTTGAGAGGTAACATTTGCGCCCTTAATAACCTTATTATTTAATTCATCAAAATCAGCACTTAAGGCATAATAGGTGTCAAAATTATCCTCTTCTACAAGAGCAGTTATCATATAGTGGCTGTCTGGCTCTAAGTTGTCACCAGCTTCTGCAATCTCTGAGATTAAAACATTTATTTTATAGCTGGTAGCTTCATATACATAAGAGTAGGAATAACCTGTAGGCTTTTCAGCATTAGTTCTGTGTAAGGACAAATCAAAAACGCCTGGTGTAGGGGTCTTCCACATAAAGTATTCAAAGTCATATTTTCTTCCCATTATAAATAGGGAGTTACCAATGTATTGGCCTTGGTTGTTGGTTCTATAAAAAGGACCACCATCTCTACCACCATTACCTCCGAATAAGCCAAAACCAGTTGGTGAATCTCCATCACCGTTATACTCTAGGCTGTTGGTAGTGCTTGTATTATTCCGGTTAATATTTGATCTTTCAACAATAACCAGGTTACGAGAGTTAGGGTTATTAGAAGCTCCAAGATATTTTTTAGTTAAGTCATTTACAAACTGGTAGCCAGTAGGAAAGGGTTGATAATTTGGATTCTGGCTAGTACCTGTATTACGATGTTTTGTATACAAAAGCCATCTATAGGCAGCTAGGTCTGTAGTAGTTTTAAAAACCTGAGTTCCAGCATTATATGTTGAGGATGGAGCCAAGTTTACTGACTCTACAGGAGACTGGTCTACTGTTCCATAAGATCCTAAAATGTAAGGGGCTGTAGTTTCAATTTCTGAAAGTGGTTCTGTCAAGAAGAAGTAATATTTTCCTGTACCAGTATCATTAAAAGGTTGATTATTTAGAGAAATCCAGTTAATTACTCTTGTTGAGTCTACTAAGTAGTCTACATTCTGTGCAGGCTTCATATTTGCATATTCGTACTCATAGGTAACCCTATACAGCCTTATTTTATAGTCATAAGCAGGATTAGCTTCATCAGAAGTAACCACAAAGTTATTGCCATTTCTGTTATATGCTAGGTAATAGGTTATGAGATTGTTTTCATAATAAAATCTTCCAGAAATTGCATCATACATCCATTGTTCTGATGCAGCAGATGCTTCTGGGCTAGTATTTGCCCCATTTCTTGATAGATATCTAGCAGTATATTTAGCATTTTTAAAGGTTGGTTTTGCAGAGTTTGTTTCTACCAACCACTTATATCCTTCATTGGCTTCTCCAGCGGTAAGTTTATTTAATTCAATCTCGTCTGCTATGCCATTTACATAATCACTTATATTGGCAGTGCCTAAATTATTGTTGCCAGTCATGGTAATAGCTACATAACCAGTGTTAGTTTCTACACCTATCATGTACTGTCCTTCTTGGACAATGGAGCTGTCAGAGGTAACTAAAGAAGCACCTTGGTAAGTGTTATAATCAGGTTCTTCATCATCTGGAACCAATCTATAGATGTAAAGGGTATAAGGTGAATTTGATAAATAATAGCCTGTGGAGCTTTGTGCTGGACCAGCAAAAGCCAAATATCGTTGTCCACTTGTTAAGGTTCCACCATCAAGGCCTTGATTTTGAGTATAGGTCCAAATGCTTCCTGTACCGTCTAAAGCTAGAACTCCAGCATTATTTCTTAATAACAAAGAGGCACTTAATTTTTCTCTAAAGGACACACTGGCCCCAGAAACACTAGCAGCACTCCATACAAAACCCTTATAGGTCTGGTATTCTGCCAAAGACCAAATACCATCAAAGGACTGCATTGGCATATCAAAGGAAAAACTACCATCTACTACATATACTCCGTCTTCTCTTAAGGTAGTGCCTGCTCCTAAAAGATAGTTTTGTTGATTATGTCTTGCAACTATAATGTAGTCATCATTAACCGTTAAATCGTCAATAGAATCTACCAATTCAAAGGAAAAACCATTGGAAATTTGGTACATTTCAATTTCAGAATCATTGCTTTGTGAGAAGTAAAACTCATAGGTAAGAGGATTAAAGTTCAAGTAATACTTTGTGGTTACAAAGCCGTCCCCTTCTTGTACGCTTACTGTGTAAGTAAACTCACTTTCTCTAACATTGTATCTAAAGTTAGTAGCAAGGGCTTGGTTTTGTACTAAATTTAAATCTACTTGTGAAATACCTGGATCAAAGTTTAAGTATTCAGGTGAAAAACGAGCATTTTCAAAGCTGGGTGTAACAGTGTCTTCATGGGTTACCCAAATTGCACTGCTGTAAATACCAGCTTGGCCTTGGCCGTTTATATAGTCTGTAACTTCAATTTTAGATGAAGTATCAAACCTATGATAAATAGAGCCATCTTGATTTATATCTGCAACAATTTTTAAAGCATAATAATTTCCTTGATGCAGGGCAACTATTACGTATTTACCCTTATCAATTAGGCTACCAGATGCAGAAAGAGGAGTAATTCCCCCATATCTTGTTTCATTAGAAGAGGCTCCTTCTAAAATTAAGCCCCCACCTTCTTGTTGGGTCTCACTGTATCTGTATTCATTAGATGCAAAAAGAACAGATTTTGTTACTTCAAATCCTTCTTCATTTAATAGTTTAACAATACCCTTTCCATTCCAGATAGAACTTATGGTATCGTCTTCATTGGAAAGAGCAAAACGGAAAATTCCTTGGGAGAAATAGTTTTCTCCTGGGTAAACACCACTCCAAACACTCTCTTGTCCATCAATATTTTTAAGTAGTTTTGTAGTTCCATCAGGATTTACATCCAAGGCATAAATTGAATCTGCAAAAAGTGTTCCGGACAAATAGCCCATTGCACTTCCTTCTTGTGTGAGTTCAGCAAATAGCCTATTGTTTATGAGGGCTAAGTCATCAATATAGCCTACAGTGGTAAAACGAGAATAGGCATTGACATCTTTTGCATCAATTTTTATGATTGTTTCTCCACCAATAGTTATATTCTTTACTGATCCATCAATGTGACCTGCAAAAATCCCTATATGACGCTCATCTGTTTGCTCATCTTTATCAGCAAAGATGTGGCCAGGTATTGCTTCTAGAATAGAATCCCAAATAGCTTGAAGTGCTGCTTTTACCAAACCTGGACTTTCTTCTGTAGCCTCTATTGTAATGTTATAAAGGATAAGGTCATGTACATAAGATCTATCAACAATATTTTCTTTGGTCATTAAAACATTGCCATCTTGGTCGGTCTGATTTCCATATTTTCTTCCTATATGGGAGAAAAAGCCTATATCAATTTGATCATCAGGTACTTTAACTGTGGCATTAGCAATAATCTGTGGAACTGGAGCTAGTTTAGCAAGAGATATGTAGGCATTTCCTTCACTATCTACAATACAGTCATCTAACATAAGATCCTTATAAAAATGAGGAACTTTTACATAATCTCCATCTTCTATGGTTTGGCCTGGAAACTCTGTAGCTGTACCATTTACTATAACTATTCCTTCTTTATGGCTGATAGAAACTTCACCACCAGCACTTAAATAGACAAACTCATCATCATTTATTATGTGAGAATAAAGAAGACCTGTAAGATTATCTACAAAGGGATAATCATTGTTTCCTACTGAACTTTGAGTAATTCCTGTTAAATCTAGAATTTGAGGGGTTTCTTCATCTGCAAAATTTAGGGCAAAGTAGAACTTATCTGTCCCATAAACAGTTTTTGCACTTTCTAAGAATCCTTCATTGTTTAGTACAATGAGGTTATTCATACGAATTTCATTGTCAATTATGAAGGGGTTTTCAGGACTTACTCCGTAGCCATCATCCTCAATATCTCTGAAATCTTCTTCTAAATAACCAAAGGCATCAAACCTTATGGTTCCATTTGTATGAACTATGGCACTGTATTTACCGTAATATTCATAGTAAGCATAGACACCATATGCCAGTGCCAATATTATTAAAATAATAGTGAATATTAAAATACTGCGCTTTTTATTCATGACAATCCTTTCTTTTTATGTAAATCATTATATAAATTGTATGCATTCATTTTTTCTCTTTTTTCTCCATCTATTAGATAGCCACCAAGATCTCCTTCTTCTAAAGGCTTATAGGGTACACTTCTAAAACTAGCGGTAAACCTATATAGATTTGCAGTTTTCATTTGAAGAACATGCAGTCCACCTTGTACATTCTCTACACTTTCGGCTATATGTGTTTCATCACTTTTTACTCTAATATATATTACCAACCTGTTAGAAACGTCTTCTAGAGTCCTATAGACATATTGATCTTCATCTAAATCAGAAAAAAGTATACTAAGCTCATCATCAGCCATAAAATCTTCATCCATTCCTTCTTGGTCATAATCATAATCAATACCGCCTAAAAACAATTCTGTATACTGGGCATTTCTCATGGTACTTATAATATTATTCTGCTCTGCTGGATCATCTGGGTCAAGGTCAGCATCGGACCCAACCGCATACTCTATAGAGGTAAACAAAATCTTTGTATTAGCTTCTAAATCTTGATTAAAGCCTGACAATAATTCTATCCTTATACTGGCCTCTAAATAGCCATTGGTGAAGTTGCTGTCTGGATAGGTTAATATTAAGATATAGTAGTCTTCCATATCATAGGCCTGATAAAAGACACCACCCCATTCAATAAAGGTTGCACCTTCTGGAGAGGAGGCTACAACCTGTCCATCATCAGCCTGACTTTTAACAAATTTTTCTGTTGCTTGATCCCAGGTATATAACTCCACATCAATTTCATGATCTGTATCTGTATAAATTGTAATAGTTTGAGCATTGGGAAAGAAAAACCAAGCATAGGAGATGGTAAAAAGAAGGGTTATTAAAAGTATTATGCTTAAAGCCATAAGAATTAAAGTCTTATTAAATCTATTTTTAATTCTAAATCTCATAATTTAACCTCCTACCTTTTTTAATCTCCACTTACCTTGTAAAATAAGGCGCCTGCTATTTCTATAAAGCTATTCATTTCATCATTTTGATTAACTTCTGTGTCTATATACCAAATTGGTATTAAAACCAATATATCTACCTTTCCAGTCTCATCTGTTTCCTCAGGATACTCCATGTTTTGAGGTAAGGTTAAAAGCATATTTGCTACTAAGGGAGACTCCACTGGATTTTCTTCCTTGTAAAAATAGTCTACTTCAGTATTTTCCAAACCTTCATCTACTCCATAGAAAGCTTTACCTTGTTGGTTATAAAAAAGTTCATGAAGGTATACATCCTCTAGTTCTTCTGAATATTTTCTTTCTAGCATAGCCACCATTACAGTATTTTCTTCTATACGAAGGTTACTGGCAAAGGCTATAGCTGTTTCTATGTCTGAATTATCCAAAACTCCTACTTCCATACTATCTAGCTCTAAATTATATAGGTTTCCTTCTCCACTGATGTCCACATCACTTATAACAAAGGTGTAGTAAAGGACGTCTCCAGGTATAAACTTTTGTATAAAATCTCCTTCAATAATCTCATCAAACTCAAGATCATCATCAAAATCATCCTTGTTTTTAAAAGAGGCCACGTTATTAGCTTCCCCTTCGGTCACTGAGAAAATGCTGTTTCCTCTCAAGTAGGTAGTTCTAGTTTCTTTAAACCAGGCTTTTGAAGGTGCACTAAACCATTGGACGATAATGAGTGCAAACACCACAAGGATATAAAATGTCAATATTAACTTTTTAGAAGCTTCTCTTGACAATTAACTCACCTCTTCTTCATTGGGTCTTTCAGCCTTGTTTTGTGATAAAAGTAACCTTTCTTCAAATCGCTCCCTACTTATAATTAAAGCCATTCTGACTATTTGGATGATAATAATAAGAACAAGAGGTAAAACAATAAGCAATATAAAGCCTAGCCTTGTCCTTATAGCCTCTAAATAGGCTCCTAATCCATATAACTGAAACTTACTCACTCCAATCACACTTTTTTTGGAGACAAAGTAAGCATTTCTACCTTGGGTACCTTCAACAGTAAAGGTTGAATCCTCTTCTTTTAATACTTTCCTAATATTATAGCTAACTCCCTTGCTATCTCTTGAGAGTAAAACTATATGATCTCCCACCTTAACCTGGCCATATCCCAAGTCTGTAACTAAGGCACTACCCTTTACTATGGCAGGAAAGAGATCATTTTCTTTAACACTAACTAAAATATAATTTTTAAACTTTGGTGTAGCATATTCCTTATTAAAGGTAAACATGAGAATACCAGCAATAACTGCTGTTATTGAAAACAAGATGGCTAAAATCAAATATATAATTCCGGCTTTACTCATTTTTCTCATTTAATCACCTGCTTGTGAATCATGCACTTCAAACTCTATATCAAACCCAAAGCCACCACCTGCAAAAGGATAGATAGCATGAGGATTATTTCCTTCAAACCATAAACGAATAATCACTTCTTTAACATATATAGTGTCGTCTTGAGCAAGGGGTAATTTTAAGGAAAAATTATCCGGATCTTCAAAGTCGTGCTCTCCCATAATTAGAGAAGGATCTATGGCCATTTGGCCTAGAGCATTTTCTGCAGGAAAAGCATCTCCTTGTGTGTCTTGGTCATCTTCTGCATAACGATATATTACACTATATACTTCTTCATTTTCATCTATTGCACTTATGGATATTCTAACAGATTTATACAACTCATTGTTTGTACCCAAGCTTTTTATATCAAGATTTTTTAAATAAACATCTATAGAGGTCTTGCCATCATGAACTGGGCTGGTAGTAATCATATACAGTACTTCTTCTACGTAAAAAGATGTCTTTTTTGTTCCATCAACCTTTTTAAACATTATGTCATTGCTATCTAATTCTGCACTTCCATCTGATTTAACTTTAGTGGCATACCAAAAGGTATAACCATCAGGGGTTGATGCAGGGTAAAGAGCTTCACCATGACTTACTTCATGCTGGTCAGTAAAATTGTAATTATTCAATTCTTCTTTATCTATCTGAGAATTATTATATAAATCTTCATCTTGTTCAGCTGTAATATATATATTTAAAGGCACAACAGTTTTTAAATCCATTCCATTTCCAACTACTCTGGTGTTTTGGGCAAACCAGGCATCAGAAAGCCACCAATAAGAAATGGCTATAATAGCGGCAAAACTTATCGCAAGTGTTATAATAATTGGAATAATTTTTTTCTTCATGCCATTTCCTCCTAAAAAAATAAGCAACCATTTGCACAAAATGCAACTGGCTGCCTTCAATTATTACGGCCCTTTAGTTTTGCGTCACACCCTTTCGGGTATTTTGCCTTTAATTCAATATTTATGCTATCATATTGTAAAAGTTTTGTAAACATGTATTATCTCTACTTTTCTTCATTATTCAACTTTTTTCTTGCTTTTTCTCTTTTTTCTCACACAAAAAAACTTAAAAGACACAAAACTTTCTAACTTTTAGCAATTTCCTGGATAAACATGGTTTAAATGCTTCTTAGCTAGATCCACTAGCTCATAAATTTTTGCAAAAGAAGTTGCTTTTTTATCTGTATATTTGTAATTAGGGAAAAAAGCACTAATATGGTAAACAATATTCTTGTCTAAAGAAGCTAACCATTTAACCAGCTTCTCAATTTCCTTTTTATCATCATTTTCACCAGGTACTATTAAGGTTGTAACCTCCACATGACATTTACTATAGCTAACCTCTATAGTCCTCTTTACACTTTCTAAATCTCCTCCAATATTCCTATAAAACTCATCATTAAAGGCTTTTAGGTCAACATTCATAGCATCAATTAAGGGTAATATTTCTTCTAAAGGCTCTTTGCAAACATAGCCATTGGTTACCAATATATTTTTAAGGCCCTCTTTTTTTGCCAAGACAGATACATCCATTACATACTCATAGGAAATAAAGGGCTCATTATAGGTGTGGGCTATACCAATATTTTTAGCAGGTCTAAGCATCAAGGCCTTCTTAACCAATTCTTCTGCTGACACATAGGAGCTTCCCGCTAAAGCGCCTTTTGCCATAGAGATTCTGTGATTTTGACAAAAGGGACATTTCAAATTACAGCCCCAGCTTCCTACAGATAAAATCTTTGTACCTGGAAAGAAATGATAGAGAGGTTTTTTCTCAATAGGGTCTAGAGCTATAGCTGTAAGGACTCCATAATTCATACTTTTAATAGCTCCCTCTTCATTGGTCCTAGTCCCGCAAATTCCCACCTTGCCAGGTGCAATTCTACATTTATGAGGACATATTTCACATACAATTCTCATTGATACCTTACTACCTCGAATCTTTCCAAACTATACTTTTCTTTGCTGCCAATACCAGCCTTTCTTAGGGCAATTTCAACTTGGGTGTCTACATCATTAATTCCTTCTAGCATGGGTAAGAGTAAACCTTTTTTAAAGGTAGTTGAAACAATAACCCCATATTTATTTACATCTAAATCCTTTTTACTTTTAATCTTTTCAGGTTTGGATAAAACATCCACACTAAACTCTAAATCTTCTAATTCATCTATTCTTACTGGATGAAACCTAGGATCTCTTGAGCAAGCACTTATTGCATTTGAAACAATTTCTAAAGCCAGATTCTCTTTATCAGGTAAAATCGTACCAACACAGCCCCTAAGAGACCCCTCAATCTTTAAGGTTACAAAACAAGCCTTTTTAACCTCTAAAAGCTCCTTTGGAGTATCTAAAGGCAAAGAAGGTACTACTCCTGTTTTTGTAAAATATTCTATTGTATAAGTTGCTAGGGCTATACGGGGGTCCTTGTTGTCAAATATATTCTTAGTCATTTTCTTTATCTCCTTTAACCATAAAGCTGGCTACACCATAACCTACTCCAAAGGTTTTTTCATAGGAAAGTACCTTTGAGGTAACCTCTAATCCCTCTAAGGCACCTTTCATGATAATAAAGGTTCTAAGACCACATTCAGCTGCCTTTTCCACCCAAATTGGGTCAAAGGAGGTGAAAATGGAAAGATCCCCTTTTTCAATCCCCTCAATTAGTTTATCGTCAAACTCTTCTCCTTCTTTTGCATAACCATAGGGGCCACTGGCTTTAAGCTTATGGGATAGGTCTCCACTGGCAATAATAACTGTTTTTCTTCCTAATTCTTTGGATACTCTAGCAATAACTCTTCCTAAACTCTCATGCTCATCAAAGGGTAAAAAAGATATTCCCATACGGACCAATTTAAAATCCTTGTATACTTCATTTAAAAAGTAAAGAGGAATAAAGCTACCATGGTCCATATCCCTCGGCTCACTACCTAGAGTACCTGCCCTAATCTTTTCTTTTTTAGCTTTTTCTTCTAAAGCACTTACAAAAGCCTTATCATAGGTAGCCTTTATCTTTAAATGACCAGCATTAAATCTAGACATAGTCCCTTCATAAAAATCTCCAGAGGCTATATGGATATAGTCAGAATAAATTGAACAATGGGAAGATATTAGTACAATGGTGTCTGGTTTAATAAACCTAATCTTATCCATAACCTCTTTGTATGCATCCACACTGGCTGGAATTTTTCTTTCTTCTCCCCTTCCAATATCAGGAATTATTAAAGGAGGATGGGGTAGAATAAAAGCAGCTTCTATAGACATAAAATCACCTTTTTCTTTTCTTTTTTAAATTTTCTTTACTTTTTATTACCTTCAACCTAAATTATATTATTTTTCTATTAATATTCAAGTTAACCACCAATAGAAGACAAATACCCTTTTAAATATTACTAATTATATCTTAGAAAAAGGATAAAAAGATTTTAAGCTATGGACAAGTAGCTTTCAATATAGTAAAATACGTAAGGCGCCGGGGTGTAGCGCAGTTGGTAGCGCGCATGGTTTGGGACCATGATGCCGCAGGTTCAAGTCCTGTCACTCCGACCAAAAAAGGCCTTGTTTAGAGGCCTTTTTATATGTTTTACTTCAATTTTGACAAGTGGCCAAATTCTGTCCCATCATTTGTCCCATATGACCTTTTTTTTGAGGCTAAAAAAAGGCGTAAAATCCATCGAAAAGGGATGCAAAAAAAGCTTTCGAAACATTATATTCAACCACCATTTACCATACAAAACCCTCCAAAACAACAATATGTAGGGTAAGAATGGGATCTGCAATTCCCTTTTATTTTATCTAGCAGGTAATTATTGTAATAATTAATAATAATGTATATACTATAATCCTAGAATATAAGTGCAAAAGGGACAAACTTCATTACTCTTAAAAAGGTTTTTGTTGTTAATACCTATTAGGGAGGTTGTAGTGACCCATAAAGACAATAGGAATAGAAAAAAATCTTTGCTATGGGCCTTTACAATTGTTGTGGCGGTTCTTTTGAGTTTTTCTTCTTTTATTACTATGCTAACCTTTGTATTAATTCAAAGGGAAAATCAAAGAATCAGTGATAAGTATAGGGACTTAGAAAGAAACATTGAGAGATTCTTCTACTCTTATCTTGGTCTTTTGCAAAACTTTGAAGCCTATATCAAAACTCTTCCCTCCTTGAATGAGCAAGCTATCAATACATATTTTGAACATGTCTTGGCTGAGGACAAAAATTACATCTTAAGTATTAATATAGTTGAAGATACAACAGTTTTATGGTCTTTTCCCAAAGAAACTAATAGGGCTTCTTTAGGGATAAATTTGGCAGAGGTAAAAGACCAAAAAGAAGCAGTGTTAAAAGTAAAAAGAGAAAACACCAATACCCTCTATGGACCTTGTGAGTGTATAAATGGATGTGAGGGCTTCTTTTTAAGAGTGCCTATTTTAGAAGAAGACAATTCCTACTGGGGCCAATCTTGTATAGTCTTTAAAAAAGATGCTCTTATTGACCTTATTAGGTCTTATGCTGAAAGTTCAAACCTTAATCTTTCAATATATAGTGGAGCGGAGGCCAGTATTCCTTTTGTTACCAGTGATAAAAGTTTTAATAGGTATATGGCCTTTAACATAGATCCATCATTAATTAACTGGAAGGTACACATTGACCTTACTCCTTCATATACTTTTATAACTATTATTATTCTTCCACTTTTATTACTAAGCCTAGTAATAGCTGGTCTTACAGGATTTTTCACCTACAGCTATGCATACAACTACTACAACATTCTTAATATGTCTAAAAGAGACTATTTAACTGGCCTATATAATCGCCATTATTTGGATACCTATCAAAAAAAGATTATGAAAGAAGCAAAGAATAACAAGGAGAGAATAGGGTTTTTAACCTTAGATTTAAATGGATTTAAAGATATAAATGACACCTATGGTCACGAAGTTGGAGATAAGACCTTGGTAGAATTAACTAGGATTCTAAAAGAGGTTAAGACAGAAAAAGAGTGTATCTTCAGATTAGGTGGAGATGAGTTTTTAATCATTGTTCCTAACCTAGAAGAAGAAAAGGATTTATTAGACAAAGTAGTTTACATAAGAGAAAGACTTTGTGGTTATTATAATATTTCTGGAAACTCCATTTTAGTAAAGGTAGGCCTAGGTCATGCTATCTACCCCGATGAAGGCAAAGACTTTGAAGACCTTTTAAGAAGAGCTGACCAAAGAATGTATCAAGACAAAAGAAGAACCAATAGAAGCTAAAAAAATCTAGGTGATAAATCTTTGTGCTCTTTATTTGCACTTAATTTATCTTCTACCTAGATTTAAGAATAGGGCTATTTAACTTTATTAATCTCCAAAATTAATCTTCAAATGTAGCTATACTTTCAATATGATCTAAAACTTTTTGTACCAAGGTTGTAAGCTTAAGGTAGTTCATACCATAGACTTCTTTAAAGTCTGAATAGTTATCAGTATCCATATATTCTTTAAAGTAGTTATCCACATCCTTATCAGTGGGAACTATTTTTTCCTGCTCTCCAATGGCTTGTATTATGAGATGGAGGTTTGCTACCTGATCATTGCTTTGTCTATTTTGTTCTAATAGTTCTTCCTTACTTTCTATACCCATATAATTTCTTAGAAAATCATTTAAGGTCATTTGGTATTGACTAGCATAATTACTATAAATTAAAAGCATATATTCATCTTGATAGTTAGAAATAATGTGAGGAAGCTCCTTTATTTCTGAGTTTTCTAGAAGATAGGTCTGAATAAATCCAGAAATTTTATCAGCTCTTAAATCCTCTTTAATATCACTTATGACCTGGTCTTTAGTTTGCCAACCATTAACTTCATAGAAGTTTTCCATTACAAACTCATCTGTCAATTCAGGATACACAGATACTAATAGGTGCATTATGGTTATGGTAAAAACAGCATCTTTTCCTTTTAAATCTTCATTGTGGTAGTCTGTGGGAAAGGTTACATTTATATCAAAGGTCTCACCTGGATAATGGCCAATCAATTGGTCTAAAAAGCCATCAATGTAGTTGGTTACACCAATAGTTACTTCCGCCCCCTCTTCACCTGTTGCTCCCCCTTCAAAAGGAACTCCATCAACCTTGCCTACATAAGCTATCTTAAGGGTATCTCCATCTCTAACCTCAATAGCATCTGTAACCTCTTCTTTTTCAGAAAAGCTTTCTAATATCTCTTTTACTTCCCTATCAATCTCTTCATCAGTAACTGTGTGTTTCTCTTTAGGTATTAGTAAATTAGAATAATCAGCTAAGGTTACATAATCTAAGGCCTTAACCCCTCTCCAATATCCTTTACTGTTCAAATCTCTACTGTAAGTAAAGTTTTGGTCCTTAGATGAACATCCAGTAAAAATTAATGATGTTAAAAGTATTATGATTAATAGTTGGCTAATGTGTTTTTTTATTTTCATGTTTCCTCCAAAGCCTTAATACAGGGCTATTGGAATTATAACATTGAAAGGTGAAAATAATATGAAGTTTTCTTGATTCCCATAAGAAAACCCCCAAAATTCGAAGTTTATCAAACTTTGGGGGAAAATATTTTTTCTTTCTCTTTCTTCTAACCTTTTATTTATCTCTTTCTACAAAGTCTGTTTCTACCACAGTTTTCTTGGCAACATCAAATCTTAAAGATTTAACTTCATAGGCCTTAAGGTCAAATTCTTGTTCAAACCTTAACATAGGTAAGGAAAGGGTGGTACTTCTCTTTTTATTTGTAGGATTAAAGAGACGGATTATATAGCTTTTTCTATCTTCACTTCTTTTAAATACTGGCATGGTTATGACATCATCAGACAGTTGGGCAAAAGGCTTAACTCTTTTTCCTTGACCTGATGGGAAGAAGGATAAGGCATAAGGTTTTTCGTTACAAACATCTGCTTCTCTTTCAATCTTTTCAAATCTACTTTCTGTATCAGAAGCATTTAAGTGGAATTCGTAGGATCTTTCACCTTGGTCAATATAGGGGGAGAAACGATCTTGAGGCATGATATACTTGTTTCTAACTGAAAAATCAGACTTACCAGCAGAATAGCCAGGAGATCTCAATAGAGATATTCTCATTTCATTGTCTAATACATCAGAACCATAAGTTCCATCATTTATTACTGATAAAGCATTTTCTCTATCATAAAGTAGATTCCACTTGTGACTAACCATTTCTTCACCATTAGTTTCAAGGTCTTCAGAACCATAGGCTTGTTGTCCCTTGTAAAGAGGAGCATTTAAGGTGGTAGGAATAGAAAGTTTTAACATTTTCATCTTTTCATTCCAATATACTTTAACAGTAACCTTAACCTCTGTTCCTTTTTTAGGTAAGTGATATCTTATAACTAAGAAGGAGTTATCATACTTCATAATAGCTTCGATAATGGTTCTTACTGGACCATCTTCAATAGCTCTTACACTTTCTAGTTTTTCATCAGCTAATATACCTGAGAAAATATTTCCTTCTTCTTTTTCCATAAGTTTGAAGAAACCTTCTGTATTTCTAAAGCTTCTTTCTTTATGGGCCCAAGAGTTCTCATCATCCTTTATAACTACTGGTAAGAAACCTTTGTCTTTAATATAGTCAACACCATTTACCATGTACTTATCCATGGTTCCAGTATGCTTAGAAATGTGTACAGTCATTTCTTTATTCTTAAAGATAAAGTAATTCTTGTTTTCTTTAACCTGCATATCAGGTTTTTTATCTATCATTTCAATAATGGTATCAAATCTATTAATAGAGCCAGGTTTTAATTTAGCATGGAATACTGATTTTTTTCTCCAGTCTACATTAAAGTTAGATGCTTCTTTTTCTACCTGACATGGAATCTTTTTGCCATTTTGATAAACAACAGGATTAGCAAAGATTTCACGATTCTTGTTTTGGTCTGGTAATTGATATTCACATTCAACAATGTATGAAACTTCATAAGGATGTGGATTGTAGACTAAAAGAGGTATTTCACCATCTTTAGCTACTTTTTGTCCAGAGCATAAGGATAAGAAAGCTTGGGTTTTTGCCTTATACAATTCTTCTAGTCCATGACCTGCCAGGGATATGGAATAATCTTCTACAGGTTGTATGGCTGAGCCTGGTAAAATATCGTGAAATTGGAAGAAGAGCAGATCCTTTGTAGCCTCTCTTATATTATTCTCTGGATACTTCATCAACTTCAAAGAAGATGCATGAGCTGCCATTTTTTCTGTTACCATCAATTCATTTTCCAACTGTCTATTTAACTGCTTAATCTTAATCTGTGAAGTGTAACAACCAATATAGCGAGGATTTAGGGTTTTTCTAAATACACCTAATTCCTCTTGCTTTAATTCAGCAAAGTAGGCCTCTGGTGTGGAATGAAGTATTTTAAAGTCCTTGCTTTCTTTTGATAGTTCAGTTATCTTTTCAAAGTCAATTCTAGATGGTCCGCCTCCGTGGTTTCCAATACCCCAAAGAACCATACCAACTGACTTGCCCTTGTTTTGTTCCATCCAACCCTTTATCTTAACGTCTACTTCGCCTCTATGAGATTCATATGAATTAAAGGCCCTGTGAACCATAATAGTGTCTCCACTAAAGCCTTCCCACAAGAAGTCCTCTCCAGGTAAATCAATCATGTCTGGCTCAGGTCTACATAAGAGATAAGAATCATAGCCACTGTTTTTTAGGATATCCACCAAGCCTCTTGTATGCCCAAAGGCATCAAAGTTAATACAGGTGGTGGGAAAGGTTCCAAACTTTTCCATAAAATAGTTTCTGCCTTCTAAAATCTGTCTTACAAAGCTTTCACCAGAAGGAAGGTTACAGTCAGGTTGAATAAACCAACCACCCATTATGTGCCATTTTCCTTCTGCTACTAATTTTTGAATGCGTTTAAAAAGAGCTGGTTCATACTGTTCAACCCATTGATAAAGTAATGCTTCATTGTGATTAAAAACAAAACCGTCATAGTCTTCACAAAACTCTGCACTAACCCTGTAGGTGGATAGGGTTTCAGCAATTCCTTCATCCAATTCCCATAACCAGACCGGATCAATGTGCGCGTTACATACCAAATGCAAATTATTCATTTAAAAACTCCTTGAATTATTTTCAATCTATATTTTAATATATAAACCAATAATATGATAGTCGATATTTTATAATAACTTATTATGTGGTATTATATTTACTATTAGATTTTCAATTAAGGTGGAGGCTAAATGAAGCACTTATTCATTATAAATCCAGTGTCAGGAAGTAAAAAAGCCCAAGACTACATTCCTTTTATAGAGGAATACTTCAAGACCCATGCTACAGATGATACTTACGAAATAGTTTTTACCGAGTATGAACGTCATGGGGTAGAAATAAGCAGAAAGTTTGTAGAAGCAGGGGGAAAAAGAGTCTACACAGCTGGTGGAGATGGCTCTTTAAATGAGGTTATAAATGGAATAGCAGGAACAGACTGCGAAGTGGGGATTTTACCTGCTGGAACAGGAAATGACTTTATAAAGGTTTTAACTGATAAGAAAGATTACAAAGATATTGTTAGAAGAACTATTGAAGGTGAAGTTATTAAGGTTGATGCTATGAAAATCTTTGAAGATGAAGTATATGACTACTCGGTTAATATTTTGTCTGTAGGCCTAGATGCAGAAGCTGCCTATAACTCTAAATACTTTACAGAAAAATTTAAAATCACAGGCATGGCTTCCTATCTCTTAGGTTTTGCAAAATCTCTCTTTAATAAAAAGACCAGCATTGATATAAGGGTTACCTTGGATAAAAAAATAATTTTTGATGGTAAAGCTTTGATTGCAGCTTGTACCAATGGCAGATATTATGGGGGAGGCTTTATACCTGTTCCCCATACCAAATTTGATGATGGTATTATTGATATTTGTATTATAAAAGAAAAAAGTATTCCCTTTATGCTTAAGGTCCTACCTCTTTTTATGAAGGGTAAACACCAAAATCAAGATGGAGTTCTTTTCTTCAAAGGAAAAAGCATTTCCTTAGAAAGTAAGGAAATGCCTTTTAGAGTTAACATCGAAGGTGAAATAGTGGAAAGAAGTAAGGTTGATTTTGAAATTATACCTAAGTTTATAAATATGATAAAACCTAAACCCTTATAACTATATCCTTGTTCGAAGACTTGTATTGTATATACTCAACACCAGCGGCATCTAACATTCTTTTAGATGCCTTTATATTATCCATATGAGCATATTTGTCTTCCATATAAATAATAGTCTTTATACCTTTTTGAATAATTGCCTTGGCACATTCATTGCAGGGAAACAAGGTTACATAAAGTTTGCTTCCTCTTAATCTATAGCCATCATAGTTTAAAATTGCATTTAGTTCTGCATGGGAGACATAAGCATACTTTGTATCCAAGCAGTCTCCATCTCTTGCCCAAGGAAATTCATCATCAGAACAGCCAATGGGCATACCGTTGTAGCCTAGGGATAAAACCTTGTTTTCTCTGTCCACAATACAGGCTCCTACATTGGTATTAGGGTCCTTGCTTCTTTTTGCAGATAACAAGGCAATACCCATGAAATATTCATCCCATGAAATATAGTCTTTTCTTTTACTTACCATTTATATCACTTATCCTTTTTTTAGCAGATCTCTAATTTCAGTAAGAAGTACTTCTTCTTTTGTTGGCTCTGGTGGAGCTGGTTCTTCTGCTGGTTTTTCCTCTTCTTCTTTTTTCTTAAGACTTTCGGCCTTTTCTCTAATAGATGTAAAGAGTTTAACAATAATAAATACGCATAGGGCCATAATTAAAAAGTCAATAATATACTGAATAAAGGTCCCATAATTTATAGAGGAGGCAATGTTTCCTTCTTCGTCTAAAGACAAGACCCACTTAAGATCGTTAAAGTTAACCTTACCCATTACTATACCAATTACAGGCATTAAAATATCAGCAACTAAGGATGATACAATTTTACCAAAGGCACCACCAATAATTACACCCACAGCCATATCTAGTACATTACCTTTAGAAATAAAGGCTTGAAACTCTTTAAGAAGTTTTCCTTTTTCTTTTTTCGCCATTACATTTTCCTCAATTATATATTTTATCTATATAATACTACGTTTTAGGAAAATTTCAATTATCCCTTTCATCCATAGTGTAGACTTGTTTGGGGATTTGATAAAACAAAAGAGAGATACCCTTTATATATTTCTATAAAAAGAAGAAAGACCATCAATCCAACAGAACGCCGATATCAGATCTTTCAAAGACTCCGCCGGCCAAGAAAAAGGTTTTTCAACCTTTACCAGCTTCATAGTGACATCATTATAACACTTGTTTTTTACATTTCAACATACTTAACAAAGAATTCAGAGATTATTCACATTCCCTTCACAATTATTTTCTATTACTGAATATTAACCGATTTGTCGTGTAAATATTGAAATTTATTTCAATACTCTCCCTATCTTTTTTTGACTTTTTCTTTCTTTTTCTTTAAAAATCCTTTTCTCAACTTTATACTTTCTAGCCTTTGATATATAATGTTCTTTGTTGGTAAAATAAAAATATATATGTCAGTTTTTATCAAATGTTTAGCTGATATAAAATCAAAAGAGGTGTGGCAGTATGAAATACTATGATATTAATGTGGCTGGTCTGGACAGAAAACTTCCCCTTTGCAAGGTAACCGATGATCTATATATAGCAGCCTTTGTTGTCTTTGGAGATGTGGAATTAACAATAGCCTGTGCTAAAAGACTTTTAGAGCTGGCTCCAGAATATGATTATGTAATAACTGCCGAGTCTAAGGGAATTCCCATTGTTCACGAAATGGCTAGACAAAGTGGAACCAATAAATATTTCCTTGCTAGAAAAGCTCCTAAGTTATACATGACCGGAGTATTTGAGGTGGATGTAAAATCCATAACCACAGAAAGAAGACAAAAACTTTATCTTGATACTGCAGATGCCAAATTAATGAAAGGCAAGCGTATTTTAATTGTTGATGATGTTATTTCAACAGGTGGCTCCTTAGAGGCAGTTGAGTACCTAGTGGAAAAAGCTGGAGGGGTTATTGCAGGGAAAATGACCGTTTTAGCTGAAGGTGATGCAATTTACAGAGACGACATTATTTACATCGCTCCCCTACCTCTTTTTAATGCTGATGGTAGTATGAAAGAATAGTTAGAAAAAGATAATAGAAAAAAGGCAGAATATAAGGTGAAAGACCTAGAAAAGATAAGAAAAAATCAGGGGAAAAGAAGAAAAATAGCCCTAATGTTGGCAATTTTAGTCTTTCTCCCTTTTTTAAGCTCTTGTAATACAGAAGATAAAATAATAGTAAGAGAACACCAAGGTATGCATACTACTAGTTTTTTTGCTATGGATACCTTGATTGATATAACTATTAATCATAGAGGCTATAAAAAAAGTCTAAAAGATGCTTTTGACCTCATTATGGACTATGCATATAACTTTGCAGCCTATGAGAAAACAGGAGATTTAGCAGATATTAATAAGAGAACTAGTGACTGTCTAGATATAAGTGGGGACATTAAAAATCAAATAGAAATAGCAAATTTTGTATCTCAACTAACAAAAGGAGCTTTGGACATTACTATTTATCCCCTTGTTGAAGCCTGGGGTTTTCCTAGTAAAGAATTTAAGGTGCCTAGAGATGAAGAAATTCAGGAACTTTTGAGTCTAGTAGATTACTCAAAAATTAATCTTAAAGAAGCTATATCTCCTAGACTTTGCATGCCACAAGATATGAAGATTGATTTAGGGGCCTTAGCTAAAGGCTATACAGGAGATATGGTTGAGAGTTTACTAAAAAGCCAAGGTGCAAAAGGGGGCTTAATCTCATTAGGGGGCAACATCCAGGTCTTTGGCTTAAAAGCAGATAAAAGTTTGTGGAGAGTAGGACTACAAGATCCCCAAGATGAAAAGGAGTTATTAGGCCTTTTTGAAATCACAGATAGGGCTATTGTTACCTCTGGCTCTTATCAAAGAAACTTTATTGAAAATGACTTGTTTTATCATCATATTTTGGACCCTAGAACAGGCTATCCCGCTGACAATGAGCTCTTGAGTGTAACCATAGTAACAAAAAGTGGCACCTATGCAGATGCCCTTTCTACTGGATTATTT
>Ga0265293_10001150_pt1 | contig 59505 bp, 45 predicted proteins | sample Munlanlewell138R_FD_192505 | JGI IMG/M metagenome (GOLD analysis project Ga0265293, IMG submission 192505) | Leachate microbial communities from a municipal landfill in Southern Ontario, Canada - Leachate well 138R | ecosystem: Engineered > Solid waste > Landfill > Unclassified | place: Canada...
GATGCTTTTTTTATTTTATCTTTGTCCATAGTGCGGGGTTTTATCTACAACAAATATACTGAAATTCAATGGAATAACAGTATATTTACCCGCATTTTTTTCATTTTTATGAATAATTCAGGTATTAATAGTGCTATTTATAGAGCAACAGACTGCTCTTCAGACCCAATTTGTATAGAATCAGAAGGACAAGGGGTTGGTCAACTAAATCTTGCAGCTTGTCATTCCTGTGCATTAACACCTGAAACATCTTGCGAATTATCGAATTTATATTTAGATAGGGGTTTATTAGTAAACAATGAATTCGGATATTTTATAACAATGCTAAGATAATATGACAATGCTTTTGGTAACATATTTTCAAAATTACACCTATAAAATTTTGCCAAGGGTGACATAAAGACCAAGCAAACGTACCACTACACAATAAAGAAAACGAACAAACAAGCACTATACGCAATAGAAAGGCAGATACATAACAGCCCATTTGACAAAAAAGTTTTACGATTGAACCTAAGTGCTAAAAACATCAACATATTAGTTAACCGTTTTACACCACACAAAACCCTGACACATTCCTTGACACATTATTTTTTAGCTACATCCTAAATTTGATCTAAGAAGCTGAAAGAGATTGAAATAAGCAGAGCAATATGCGGACACAGTCAAAAATCAAAATGAAGTGAGTAAATTTGCTACAGATAGACAGAAAAATAATAGCAATAGTGACAAACTGTAAACGATACACATGAAAGGCTTTAAAGAAAAGGCAGACTTGATCTGGAGAGTAGCTGATTTGTTGAGAGGAGATTACAAACAGTCGGACTACGGAAAGGTAATCCTGCCAATGACGGTGCTGAGGCGGTTAGACTGTGTGCTCGAGCCCACCAAACAAAAATTGTTGGACTACCTGCCCAGAGTAGAAGCAATGAAAGAAAGCGCCAAAGATATTGCGCTCAATAAAATTGCAGGGTTCAACTTCCACAACAGAAGTCAATTCAACTTTGACAGACTGATTGCCGATCCTGATAATATTGCTGTAAATCTTAGAAACTACATCAACGGCTTTTCGATCAGTGCAAGGGAAATTATTGAGTACTTCAATTTTGACGATCAGATAGATCGCATGGACGACCCGAAATCAGATATCCTTTTCCGGGTGGTGAAAGCATTTCAGGAGATTGACCTGACTGATATGGAGTCAATGGAAATGGGATACACATTTGAAGAACTCATCCGGAAATTTGCAGAACAGTCTAACGAGACTGCCGGAGAGCATTTCACTCCAAGGGAAGTCATACGCCTGATGGTAAATGTGTTGTTTATTGAAGACAAAGATATTTTAACCCAGGAAGGCATAGTGAAAACGCTTTATGATCCGGCTTGCGGAACAGGTGGGATGCTTTCTGTCGGCGAGCAATACGTGAAAGAACTAAATCCCAGGGCCGAGCTTAAAGTCTTCGGACAAGAAATCAATCCCGAATCATATGCCATCTGCAAATCAGATATGCTGATCAAAGGGCAAAACCCAAGCAATATCAAGTTTGGCAACACCTTTACAGTAGATGGGTTAGAAGATGAAAAATTTGATTATATGCTTTCCAATCCGCCTTTTGGTGTGGACTGGAAAAAAGCTGAAAAGATCATCAAAGCTGAAGCTTACAGCAAGGGTATGAGCGGGCGATTTGGTGCAGGACTGCCAAGGATCAATGACGGTTCCTTGCTTTTCTTGCAGCATATGATTTCAAAAATGAAGCCGGCTGGCAGTCGTATTGCCATTGTTTTCAATGGTTCGCCACTCTTTACCGGTGCCGCCGAAAGCGGCGAAAGCAATATCCGACGCTGGATCATTGAAAATGACTGGCTTGAAGCGGTGATTGCACTGCCTGACCAACTCTTTTACAACACAGGTATCAGCACCTATATTTGGATAGTAGCCAATAATAAAAGTACTAAGCGAAAAGGGAAGGTGCAACTGATCAACGCCAACGGTGCTAAAGATGAAGAGCTTCTTAAAGAAGCAGCACACATACAGCTCAATGCGCCACATAGCACCACTCCTATTACAGAAAATCGTTTTTGGCAAAAGATGGACAGAAGTTTAGGAAACAAACGAAAGAAGATAGCTGAAGATGGAAATGAAAAAGGCATAGGCTTTATCACTCAACTTTATGGCAATTTTGAAGAAAATGAATTTGTGAAAATTTACCCCAATGAATTTTTTGGCTATTGGCGTGTAACTGTAGAACAACCGCTAATAGAAGATGGAAAAGCAGTGAAAACAAAAGGAAAACCCAAAGCCGACACCTCGCTACGTGATTACGAAAACATTCCATTCTTAAAAAAAGATGCAAACGGAAATCTTGTATCTCAAACCATTGAGGAGTATTTTGATGAAGAAGTAAAACCCCATCTCCCCCGGGCATGGTTAGACCATAGCAAAACAAAAATTGGCTACGAAATGAATTTCACCAAGTATTTCTATGAGTTTAAACCATTAAGACCATTGGCGGAGATTAAAGCAGATATTTTGGCGTTGGAAGAGAAAACATTGGAAATGGGAAAAACTGTTTTAGACTGATGGCAAAAGAATTTCAAAACAAATACCGCATCGCATCAGCCTGTACCTATTGGTGGAACTGCAGTTGGAATGACGCCTGTTTTATCACCATTTGCACCCATAATCGTGAATGTTTTTTTGGAGAAATCGTACAATCACAATTTATAGCATCCCCATCAGGACAAATAGCAGAAACCATTTGGCATGAAATCCCCACACAATTTCCATATGCAGAATCAGGCAATTTTATGGTGACGCCCAATCATATCTACAGAATATTGATTTTGAATAAACCGTCGGACAATATCCGAAATAATAATGATACGACGATTGTTTGTGTTGTTGTTGTAGAGACGCAATTAATTGCGTCTCTACAACAACAACACCGTCAAAAAAACCACCACAAATTAAATCCGGTGGATTTGCAGGAAATAAAAATCCTAAATTAAACGATAATGGATAATTTTAATGGAACATGAAACGATACGCAGCATATAAGGATTCCGGTATAGAATGGATTGGAGAGATCCCGAGTCATTGGGATTGTGTCAAACTAAAAAGATTACTTACAGCTAATGATGGTGGAGTTTGGGGCGAAGATAATGGAAATACTATTGTTTTAAGATCTACAGAAATCAATATTGATGGTTCATGGAATTTCGCAAGCGAGCCAGCTCGGAGAAAATTAACTGAAACAGAATTTAAAAAAGGGATATTACTAAAAGGTGATTTATTAGTAACAAAATCAAGTGGAAGTGAATTGCACATTGGAAAAACGGCTCTTGTGGATGAAAGAGTCGCAAAAATGAAATGCTGTTATTCAAACTTCATGCAGCGACTGAGGCTTAAAAATAAATTAAGTTCAAATTTATATTTTTATTTTTTGAATTCTATGATAGCAAGAGAGCAGTATAATTATTTAAGTAATACGACAACAGGTTTAGCAAATCTTGGAGCAGAGTTATTAGCAAATGTTATTGTTCCAACTCCCCCTTCCACCGAACAAACCGCCATTGCCTCATACTTAGACCGCAAAACCTCCGAAATAGACGAACTGATAGCCGACAAAAAACGCTTGCTTGAGCTTTACCAAGAAGAAAAAACAGCACTCATCAATCAAGCCGTTACCAAAGGTATTAATCCTGATGTAAAAATGAAAGACAGTGGCATTGATTGGTTAGGAGAAATACCAGAACATTGGGAGGTGAAAAGGTTGAAGTATGTACTAAGAGAAAAACTGAAATATGGAGCAAATGAATCTGCTATTGATGAAAATCTAAACCACCCAAGATATATTAGAATAACGGATTTTGGCAATGATGGAATGCTAAAACAAGATACCTTTAAATCACTGTCACCAGAAAAGGCAATCGACTATTTGCTCAATGATGGCGACATCTTATTTGCAAGAAGTGGAGCAACAGTAGGGAAAACATTTCAGTTTAAAAATTATGAAGGTATTGCTTGTTTTGCTGGTTACTTGATTAAGGCATCTGTAAATACAAGTTTAATGAATTCAGATTTTCTTTATTTGTTTACAAAATCAGGTGCTTATGAATATTGGAAAAGTAGTATTTTTAATCAAGCAACAATTCAGAATATAGGAGCTGATAAATATGCTTCTCTAGAATTACCAGTTCCTCCCTTTGCCGAACAACAATCCATCGTTCACTATATCGAAACTGAATCCGCTTGTATTGACGCTAAAATAGTCAAGACTGAAAAACTGATTGAATTATTAACCGAATACCGCACCGCACTAATCAGCGAGGTAGTAACGGGGAAAATAAAAGTAACACCGTAAAGACGCGATAAATCGCGTCTCAATAGAAACAAGAATGGACAAATACAAAAACAAATATCGCATCGCCTCTGCCCGTGCTCAATGGTGGGACTACGGTTGGAATGGTGCTTATTTTATTACCATTTGTACCCACAACCGTGAATGTTTTTTTGGAGAAATCGTACAATCACAATTTATAGCATCCGCATCAGGACAAATAGCAGAAACCATTTGGCATGAAATCCCCACACAATTTCCATATGCAGAATCAGGCAATTTTATGGTGACGCCCAATCATATCTACAGAATATTGATTTTGAATAAACCGTCGGATCAACAACAACACCATCAAAAAAAGCCACCACAAATTAAATCCGGTGGATTTGCAGGAAACAAAAACCCAATGTTGCATGATAATGTGTCACGTATTATACGTTGGTACAAAGGGCGTTGTTCATTTGAAATCAGAAAAATACAGGTGAATTTTGCATGGCAATCCCGTTTTCACGACCATATCATTAGAAATGAGGTCGAATATCAACATATTGCAAATTATATCATCAATAACCCAAATAATTGGACAAACGATAAATTTTTCAACCCATGAACCTAACATTCGAAAACATATTTGAAACCGCATTGGTTCAGGTACTTGTTGGGCGAGCATCGAACTGCCCTGATTAATGAGGTGGTAACGGGAAAAGCAAAAAAGTAGTGTAAAATTATAGGTAAAAAAAATGAAAAGTGTCGCATATACGAAAATTTGTTTTACTTTTGTTGCATCAGTGTCGCATCCCATAAAATTTGATCACTGGTCATGGCATAAATATATCTATACGATTACCAATAACACACCCTCCATGCCTCTCATGGAAGCACACTTGGAGGGTCTTTTCTTTTTAGGATTATGATTAAACGCAGGTATGATAAATCCCCTTTATCTTTTGAAGAACAACTTGCTCTAATAAAAAAAAGAGGCTTAACAGTTGAAGATGACGCAAAAGCTCTTTCTTATCTCCAGGCCATAAGCTATTACCGCCTTAGCGCCTACTTTTTACCTTACCAAAAGCAGAAAGATCAATTTAATCATGGGACTACTTTTAAGCAAATCATACGTACCTATACTTTCGATCGGGAATTGCGGTTACTTGTTTTCGATTGTATCGATCGGATTGAAGTTGCTATTCGCACACAATTTATTTATTCAATGTCTTTGACTTATAATGATACTCATTGGCATGATAAAAAAGCATATTTTGTTAATCCATATTATAATAAGATTGGAATGTTAGTAGATCCTTATTCCGATTTTCAGGCTATTATTTCACGTGCAAAAACAGCCCAACGACCAGAAGTATTCATTAAACATTATATGGATACTTATGATCGGCCATCTAATCCTCCATCTTGGATGTGCTTAGAATTATTAACCATTGGAGAACTATCCCATATCTATCGGGGTTTGGCCGATAATAGAGACAAAAAGCGAATCGCCGATTTCTTTGATGTGCACCATAAAGTCTTTACTTCCTGGTTGCATACCTTGACTTATGTACGAAATATTTGTGCTCACCACTCAAGGCTATGGAACCGTGATTTGGCTATTGTGCCTGACAGGATCATCAAAGCAAAAGGACCTTGGTTAGAAACAACTTTTGAAAATAATAAACGGGTATTCTATTTTTTGAGCATATTAAAATATCTATTAAACCGGGCTAACTCAGGCAATCATTTAAAAAACAAGATAGAGGCTCTTTTTAATAAGTATCCTACTGTACCTATTCAGTTTTTAGGAATACCTTCTGATGAACATGGTAATTTATTAGACTGGAAAGAGCAGCCACTTTGGAAACATACAACAACATAAGCAACACGTCCGAAAACATATTTGAAACCGCATTGGTTCAGGCACTTGTTAGGCAAGCATCAAACTGCCTTATTAATCAAGCTAGCTTATCTATAGGACAGGAATGAGTCGTATGTTTCCAATTAAAAATATGTTAAAATTTCTTAAAATATAATTAGGAATTTGGTTTAAGTCTTAATTTCGTAAATATTTTACAAATAAGGCGTTTAAAATGGTTTTAGAAATACGATTAAGTAATTTTTTCTCAATAAAGGATGAGATTATACTTGACTTTCGGGCGGCCCATATCCAGTCGAAAAATGCAAGGGATTTGAGGGACAATGTGTTTAAACAGGATAAAAATGAAGTGCTGAAAACCATTCTGCTGTATGGTGCTAATGCCTCTGGGAAAAGTAATATTATTAAGGCAATTCGGTTTTGCAATGCCATGGTTTTCGAATCTCATAACCATAACGAGAACACTATCTACAACTTCAAAAGTTTTAAGTTCTATGGAATGCCTCAAAAGCCCAGTACATATTTCATACGTTTTGTAATGAATGACATAGAGTACGAGTACTCGTTTTCCCTTTTTCAAGATCAGGTTTTTAAGGAGAGCTTGTTCTATTATCCCAAAGGTAGGATTAAAGAGGTTTATACTCGCGACGAAACAAAAGGAAACACTAAACAGGAAAAATATAATTTTACTGATGTTATAAGACGCCCAATGGATGTGGCAGAAAACACATCAAACAAAACGCTCTATATTTCCCGGGCAAGTCAGATGGATAGAGGTATAGCTAAAGATATTTTCAACTATTTTCATAGAACATTTATTCTAAACTATATCGATTTTGGAGTTTCTGCAATACAAAATATTAGCAAGGACTATAAATCTCATCTTATCGAAGCTCTAAAAATTGCTGATAGCGATATAGAGGATGTCCAGATTAAAATATTAAAAAGGCCAATAAAAAGTATTCATGCCGATTTATCAAACATGACGCTAAGGGTTGAAGATGTGGTTGGCGATTATTTGCAAATTAGGTCTTATCATAAAAATCATCCTGGAATTGCTTTCGATTTCTTAACCGAAGAATCGCAGGGTACCATTAAACTGTTTTTTATGATGATGACCTTGCTGGATGTGGTGAAAAACGGCAAGATTCTGCTCATTGATGAGATTGAAGACAGCCTACACCCGAAAATCATTGAATACATATTCAATCTCTTTCGCGCCGGCGATAGGGCACAATTGCTGTGTACCACACATAATACGCAGTTTCTTGACCTGAAGAAGTTCAGGAAAGACCAGATCTGGTTCACCAATAAAAGAGAAGACGGATCAACGGATCTCTATTCTTTGTATGACTACAGCGATTTCAGAGATACCATGGATCTGGAAAAAGCCTATTTGCAGGGTCGTTTCGATGCAGTGCCCTTTGTGGATGGCTCCTTGGGTGAATTAAAACATCTGATATATGAGTAGAAAACGAAGGCCATCACGCAAAAAGCGTATTAAACCCCATTTCTGGGTGTTTTGTGAAGGTGAAACGGAAGAGGCTTATGTGCACTACCTTCGTTCAAAATATCGTTTGCCCATTGAAATAGTGGCTAAGGTTTCCGGCTCGAAGATTGATAAAGGATACATTGCACGATACAAAAAAGGAAAACCCACCCATGAAAAAGACCGGGATTTTCTGATTTACGATGCCGATGTTGAAAAAATCCTGAAAAGGCTAAATAAAATTGATTCGGCCACATTGCTTACTTCCAACCCAAGTATTGAACTTTGGTTTTTGCTTCATTATAAAAATCAAACTACAAAGATCACCGAGTATACATGTATTCAGGAATTATGTAACAGAAACAAGAACAGATATAAAAAAGGGATTATAGACAAAAAGTTGAAAGAAAAATTGGAATCTAAACAGGTAAAAGCAATAGAGAGAGCGAAAAAATTAACCGAGTTTGAAAATCCTTCAAGTAATATGTATATCTTTATTGAAGTCTTAGAACAAGTTAAGAAACAACAAATTAAATCAGAGCATATTAACAAAAACATAATTTCTATTACTTAAATCCAATATATGGTAGAGCAAATTTCGCCTGGCAGAAAAAAAAGAACTAAAAAAGAAAAGTAAAAAAGAAATATGATAGTCATTTGATACTCAAATAAATAATTCTTTTTTTATTTACTATTATCAAAAAAAAGAACCCATGAACCTAACATCCGAAAATACATTTGAAACCGCTTTGGTTCAGTCGCTGATCGAACAAGGCGGTTACACCGAAGGCAATGCACCGGATTACAGCCCTGAATTGGGCATGTTTAAAAATGAGGTGATTCAATTTTTACAAGGATCGCAGCCCAGGCGATGGGAAAAAATTGCAGCTATTCACGGTGCTGATACCGATAATCGGGTTATCCAGCGACTATATAAGGAATTGGATTTAAGAGGCAGCCTGGATGTGCTTCGCAATGGGTTTGTGGATTACGGTGTGCGTTTTCAAATGGCTTATTTTCAGCCTGCATCCGGCCTTAATCCTGATGCAGTACGCTTATACAACCAAAATAGTTTGAAGGTTTATCGTCAAATCTATTACAGTACAAAAAACAAAAACTCAGTAGATATAGTGCTGACACTCAATGGGACTCCGGTAGCTACTTTAGAGCTTAAAAACCAGTTCACTGGTCAAAATGTGGGCAATGCGTTGAAACAATACAGCACAACAAGAGATAACCGAGAAATTCTTTTTGCTTTCAAGAAAAGATGTTTGGTTCATTTCGCCATAGATCAGGACGAAGTGTTCATGACCACCAGATTAGACGGGAGTAAAACCTATTGGTTGCCGTTCAACCAAGGTGCTAATAACGGCAAAGGCAATCCACCAAATCCCGATGGGTACAGAACCTCTTATCTATGGGAAAATATTTTACAAAAAGACAGTTGGATGGAAATCATTCAACGCTTTATACATTTACAAACCGAAGAAATCACAGTCGAGCTGCCTATGCCAGGCGGCCAATCAGAAAAAAGGATTTACAAGAAAGAAAAACTCATTTTCCCACGATATCACCAATTGGATGCTGTACGAGTCATAGGCGAGAGTGTGTTGAAAGTAGGTGTTGGCAAAAACTATTTGATACAACATTCCGCAGGCTCGGGAAAGAGTAATTCCATTGCCTGGCTGGCGTACCGTTTATCAAGCTTGCACAACGCAATGGACGAACGGATTTTTGATTCAGTGATTGTTGTAACAGACCGACGAGTGCTTGATCAACAATTACAAGATACCATCTATCAGTTTGAGCATAAAACCGGTGTGGTTCAGAAGATTGACAAGGACAGTACGCAATTAGCTTCTGCTTTGAGCTATGGCACAAATATTATCATCACCACTTTGCAAAAATTCCCTTTTGTGGTGGATAAGGTAGGCGAATTACCGGATAGAAAATATGCTGTCATCATTGATGAAGCACACAGCTCACAAGGTGGTAAAGCAAGCACAAAGATGAAAGAGGTGCTAGCTTCAAAGTCATTGGAGCAAGCCGTTGAGGACGACACAGATGATTATACCGGAGATGACTTTATAAGAGAACAGATTGAAAGATCGGCAGCCATAAGAGGTCAACAGGCTAATATTTCATTCTTTGCTTTCACTGCAACGCCAAAATATAAAACATTACAAGTATTCGGTGGCCAAGATAAGGATGGTAAACCTAAGCCCTTCCATTTATACTCCATGCGTCAAGCTATTGAAGAGGGTTTTATTTTAGATGTATTACAGAATTACATCACTTATGAGCTTTACTTCAAGCTGACCAAAGCCATAGAAGAAGACCCCCATCTGAATAAGAAAAAAGCAGCTAAAGCTATTGGTAAATACGTTTCACTCCATCCGCACAACCTGGCACAGAAAACAGAAATCATCCTTGAGCACTTTAAAAATATTGTGTCCAAAAAAATTGGAGGAAAAGCAAAAGCTATGTTGGTATGTGGCTCAAGACTACATGCCAAACGCTATTTTGAAGAGTTTAAGAGATATATCGAAGCTAAGGGCTATGGAAATGCTATCAAGATATTAGTAGCCTTTTCAGGAAAAGTAGTTGATGATAATACTCCCGATGGCATTTCAGAGCCTCAAATGACAGGATATAGTGAAAAAGAACTGCCGGGCATTTTTGACAAAGACGAATACAAAATCCTGATAGTTGCTGATAAATATCAAACAGGATTCGACCAACCCCTGCTGCATACCATGTATGTAGATAAGAAACTGTCGGGAGTAAAAGCAGTTCAAACTCTTTCACGATTGAACAGAATGTATCCGGGCAAAGAAGATACTTTTGTGCTAGACTTTGCCAATGACAGACAAACTATTTTAAATTCGTTTCAACCGTATTACGAGATTACTTCCGTAACCGAAGAAACAGATATCAATCATTTATATGATCTGAAGACGAGGTTGGATCAATTTCAAGTGTATTGGACACAAGAAATCGAGGCTTTTGCCAATATATATTTTGATCCGACAACAAAACTGAACAATCCAACACAGCAAAAAAGCCTGTACGCATTCACCGATCCGGCAGTTGACAGATATAAAGCCATAGCAGAAGAAGAAAAACAAGACGAGTTTAAAAAAGGCTTACGTTCCTGGACGAACCTGTATGCGTTCCTTTCTCAAATAATGCCTTTTATTGATTCAGAATTTGAGAAGTTTTATGCATATGCTAAACTCTTGCAAACCAGACTACCTAAAAGGGATTTGTCTGAATCCTTGCATCTAGATGATGAGATTGCGTTGGAATACTACCGCTTACAAAAGATAAAAGAAGGAACCATCGAACTTCAGAAAGGAGAAGAAGGCGAACTCAGCGGGATATCAGAAGCCGGACTAAAAAGAGCTAAGAATGAGGAGGCTTTGCTCTCTGAAATTATTAACGTGCTCAATGAACGCTTCGGAACAGAATTTGAAGAAGCAGACAAGCTTTTCTTCGACCAGATAGAAGCCGAATTGATGGAAGACGAAACCTTGCAGACACAGGCAAGAGTGAATCAAATGGACACCTTCAAATTTGCATTTAACGATAAGTTCATTGACAAACTCATTGGACGCATGGACCAAAATCAGGAAATATTTGAAAAAATATTGGAGGACAAAGCATTTGGCGACTTAGTAAAAGAATTGATGATGAAGAGGATCTATACAAGATTAAATGAATGATTCCAATGCTGAATAACGAAATGCATAACTAAATCACTCAACCCAACGTATGGCAAAGACAGTGTTTACCACAGCATCCGACAAAATTGACAGGAAACCTTATTATTGAAAAAGAAAAGACCGCCCTTACAAAGCGATAGAAACGGTTTTATATCTATTCTTACTAAAAGCACACTCCTACGGAGCTAACACGAACACCAACAACAGAAACTCGCAGCATAATTGACAATTGATAATTGACAATTGATAATTGACAATTGCTAATTGCTAATTGCTAATTGATAATTGATAATTAATAATTGATAATTGATAATTGATAATTGATAATTGCTAATTGCTAATTGACAATTGATCAGTAGATTTTAGAATATCTTAGGAAAGCGCTTTGGGTTGTATTCGTGCATGATATTATACACCGCATCGAACACATCTTCGGCATTGGGATTAGAGAAATAGTCTCCGTCGGTGCTATAAGCTGCCCGATGTGCTTTGGCCGTCAGTGTACGTGGCTCGCTGTCGAGATACTGGAAACCCTTTTGTATCTCAATAACCTGTTGCATCATATAGCTGGTGGCACCACTTGGTACATCTTCGTCGAAAAACAGTATTTTATTTGTCTTTTTCAATGATTCCAAGATGCTGCTATTCACATCAAACGGTATCAATGTTTGTGCATCAATGAGTTCCACATCTATCCCAAACTCTTGTAGCTGAGTTACTGCATCTTGTGCGATCCTGACACATGAGCCATAGGTTACTACGGTGATATCGGTACCTTTTTTCAGTATCTCAGGCTGTCCGGGTGCTATACTGAACTCACCCATATTGATAGGTTTACGTTCGTGCAGGCGGTAACCGTTTAAAGGTTCTATGATCAACACTGGCTGATCAGACTGCAAATAGGTATTATAGAATCCTGCAGCCTGAGTCATATTACGCGGAACGGCTACATGTACACCTCGTATGGAGTCAATAACCATGCTTAGCGGTGAGCCGGCATGCCATATACCTTCCAGCCGATGGCCTCGGGTGCTGATGATCAAAGGTGCTTTTTGACCTCCTTTGGAACGATAATGCAAAGTAGCTAAGTCATCGCTGATAGCCTGTAAGGCATATAACAGATAGTCAAAATACTGTATCTCGGCTATAGGGCGAAGGCCGCGCATCGCCATACCTATTCCTTGACCTAAGATAGTCGCTTCCCGTATGCCGGTATCGTATATGCGATGTGTACCGTATTTCTCCTGCAATCCTTCATAAGTCTGATTCACACCTCCTATCTTTCCCACATCTTCTCCGAAGGCGATCACCAACGGATTGGTCTCAAATATTTTGTCAAAGTTATCACGCAGAATCTCTCTACCGGGTGCTAGCTCGGGCTTCTCGCCAAACGCCGGTGGTACAGGAGTGATTTTCATGGCATCATATGCCGATTGAGAATACAAATGAGAGCTATACCTGTCACTTCCATCCTTCATTTCTTTCTCCAACCAGTTACTTACATTTGTTTTCAACGAATTGGTCGGGTCGCTGCATGAATCACAAATCAGTCGTAATATTTTCCTTCCTGCCGAGATCACATCTTTTCGTATAGGCTCTCCTATACGTGCAAGGTCTGCCTTGATAGTCTCAATTTTTGCTGTTTTGGCACAGTTACAACTTGTCAGATTGACCAATCTGATAAGCTCTTCCTGTTTGTCGATGATAGGCTGTTGAAAATTATTCCAGGCGTTCTTACGGGCTTCCCGTGCTCTTTTTTTAGCTGCTTTTTCGATAGCATCTAGTTCTACAGCTGTAGCAAGACCTTGTTCAATGATCCATTCCCTGAAATGCACCAATCCGTCTCTTTGTTCTTCTTCTTCTAGCTGGTCTGGACTTTTATATCTCTCGTGCGAGCCTGAGGTTGAATGGCCTTGTGGCTGTGTGCAGCCCATCACATGGAAGAGGACAGGTACATGTTCCTTACGGCATTTGGCTATGCCTTCTTTATACACTCTGACTAATTCGGGATAATCCCATGCATTGACCTTGTAGATATAATATCCATTGGTATGCTCTTCTTTCTCAAAGCCTTTGAGTATGTCGCTTATATTTCCTTTAGTGATCTGGTCTTTATTTGGCACCGATATCCCCCATCCATCGTCCCATACCGAGACTGCCATAGGTATTTGCATCACTCCGGCAGCGTTGATGCTTTCAAAGAAATGTCCTTCGGCTGTAGATGCATCGCCTATAGTCCCAAAGGCCACCTCATTGCCATTGATGGAGAAGTTTTTATACTTAGCCAGGTTCTTATCTTGTCTGAAGTGCTTGGATGCCAGGGCTAACCCCACTAATCTGAGCATCTGACTGGCTGTAGGTGATGTGTCGGCTGATGAGTTTTTCAGATCGCTCAGTTTCAACCATTCACCGTTTTCGTCTAAGGTACGGGTAGCAAAATGATTATTCATCAGTCGGCCACCATTTCCGGGATTGGCTTTCAGGTCGGTATCCCCATACAGTTGAGCAAACAACTCCTCTATACTAACCATGCCGGCTGCCAACATAAAGGTTTGGTCGCGATAATAGCCTGATCGCCAGTCGCCTTTTTGAAAGACTTTGGCCATAGCTAACTGGGGAATCTCTTTCCCATCTCCAAAAATACCAAACTTAGCTTTCCCTGTCAGTACCTCCCTGCGACCTATCAAACTGGCCTGCCTGCTCTCATGAGCGATTCTATAATCGGATAACACTTCTTCTTTGGTGAAAACTATATCATCTTTACTAAGTGGTTTCTCAATGTTTTTCATGGTTATTATGAATTTTACCTGATATGCAAAAGTAAGAAAATACCGCTAAAAGACTGAATAAAGAAATGGATTTAGGACTTTTTTTAAATTGCTTGCTGCATATTTTTCTGGTATCCGATGCCATTGCTTTTATATAGCTTAGCAGAATATATCCACATTGCTACGCTTCGTCCACTCATAAAAAGCAAAAAGGCAATCCATAGCCCATGATTTGCTAAAACAGGTTTTAAAAGATATACAGCAGGTAGAAAGATGAATAAACCGGCTATCACCATTGCCTTTCTCATATATTTAGCTGATAAGGTACCGACAAAAATCCCATCCCATAAAAAAGCGGCAAAAGAGGCAATAGGAACAGCCGCCATCCAATAGCGGTAATCAATAGCTAAGATCAAAAGATCTTCATTATTGGTGAGTAGATTTGTCATGCTTTTAAACCCAAAAAAGATGGCGATACTGAACATACAACTAAGACCCCATCCCCATCGGAAGATATAGCGTACTGTCAATATAAAAAGTTGTGTATTCTTGCTACCGGCGTACTTACCTGTCAAAGCTTCAGCCGCGTATGCAAATCCGTCCAGGAAATAGGAGAAGACGAAAAAATATTGCATCAAAATACTGTTCACTGCTAATGTCTCATTTCCAAGTGAGGCAGCCCGACTGGTAAACAAACTTAAAGAGCCGATCAGTATCAACGAACGGATAAATAAATTTGCGTTGATTGCAAAAAAACTGACTAACTTTTCTTTCTGTAGCAGTATGGATATTGGGATGCGTACAAACAGCTTCTTATACTTATTTTTAAACAACAAGAAGGCTAAAAGTAAGCCCATGTATTCTGCTAGTACCGTACCTAAGGCTACTCCTTGTACATCCATCTGTAGGACGCGAACAAAAAAGACACTGAAAGTAATATTCAGCAGGTTTACAACTATAGAAATGAACATGGGATAACGTGTGTTCTGCATTCCGACAAACCATCCCATCATCACGTAGGTGGTAAGGCTTGCCGGTGCCGACCAGATACGGATATTATAATAGGTCCGTGCCAGATGTTTTGTAGCTGCTTCGCCTTCCAATACGCCAAAGCCAATTTTCGCTAAAGGTGATTGCAGAACCAGCAGCAGTCCGGCTATACTCAGTGCCACCAATAATGCACGTTGCAACACCACTGCAATTTCCTGGTGATTGCGTGCTCCGTAGGCCTGAGCTGTATATCCTGTAGTACTCATCCTCAGAAAGCTAAAGCTCATAAACAAGAGGTTGAACAGTACATTAGCCAATGCTACTGCTGCCAGAAAGATGCTATCGTTGAGGTGTCCCATCAGTGCTACATCAACCATCCCGATTAGCGGGACGGTGATATTGCTGATGATATTAGGTAATGTCAGTCGAAGGATTTCCCGGGTCAGCCCTGAGGGATTATTGGCTGTCATGCCTGATGTAATCCGCACTCTTTTTGGTCGGGGCGTTCCCACCACCATCTGCCGGCACGTACGTCTTCACCGGGTTGTATGGCACGGGTACAAGGCTGGCAGCCAATGCTCGGAAATCCTTGATCATGCAAAGGATTATAAGGGATATGATGTTGATCAATAAAGTCACGCAACTGTTTTTCTGTCCAGTCCAGCAACGGATTGATCTTGATGAGACCGTTGAGTTCATCCCATTCTACTGTTTGCAGATTGGTACGTGTGACAGACTGCTCTTTTCTGAGCCCGGTAACCCAGGCTTTGCACCCTTTTAAGGCACGTTTCAACGGTTGTGTCTTACGGATATGGCAGCAGAGCTTTCGCTTTTCAACGCTATCGTAAAAAAGATTGATGCCATGCTCGTTAACCATTTGTTCCACAGCGGCAGTATCAGGAAAATAGACTTCAATTTTATGTGAATATCTGGCTTGTGTCTTGTCTAACAAGTCATACACTTCCTGATACAACCTGCCGGTATCTAAGGTGAAGATACGCATCTCCGGACAGGCCTTGACGATCATATGTGTTATTGCCTGGTCTTCTAAACCGAGACTCGTTGCAAAGGCAATTTCTTTACCAAAAAGATCTGAGGCGTATTTTAATATTTCTGCGGCATCTAAACCGGCCACAGCTTTATTGAGTTCAACTACTTGTGCATTCATCAGTAAAAGCAAACTTAAAAGTCCAAAATTAAACTAATTGTTTGAATATGGAATGAGAGCAAAAAAATACACTATAGATTCCGAACAACCAAAATCATCTGCGAAAATCAGCGCAATCAGCGGGAAACAATAAGATCAGCGGGAGTTAATAGCACCTTTCCACCTACAGGTTACACTTACAAGCACCACAACCAAAATCATCTGCAAAAATCAGTGTAATCAGCTGGAAACAATAAGATCAGCGGGAGTTAATAGCACTTTTTCACCTACAGGTTACACTTACAAGCACCACAAACAAAATCATCTGCGAAAATCAGCGGAATCAGCGGGAAACAATAAGATCAGCGGGAGTTAATAGCACTTTGCCTCCTACAAGTTACACTTACAAGCACCACAACCAAAATCATCTGCGAAAATCAGCGCAATCAGCGGGAAGTAAAAAGATCAGCGGGAATTAAAAACACTTTTCCACCTACAGTTTACACTTACAAACACCACAAACAAAATCATCTGCGAAAATCAGCGCAATCAGCGGGAAACAATAAGATCAGCGGGAATTAAAAACACTTTTCCACCTACAGTTTACACTTACAAGCACCACAAACAAAATCATCTGCGAAAATCAGCGGAATCAGCGGGAAGTAAAAAGATCAGCGGGAAACAAAAAGATCAATTGCATATTAAATTTACTTATTCACAATTATATGCATAACTTTGTAAAGTATCCAAAAACTCAAACAGTTAAACAAGAATGAAATGAATAAAACAGAAAACGAAATATCATATTTGATAAGAGGTGCAATCTTCGATGTTTATAATGCATTAGGTCCAGGACTGTTTGAATCGGTTTATGTAGCCGCATTAAATTATGAACTAGAAAAAAGAGGCTGTCAGGTAAAGACAGGAGTTTCCGTTCCGGTAGTTTATGATTCGGTCAATCTGGATGTAGGTTTTCGATTAGATTTATTGGTTGATGACAAAGTTATCGTAGAAGTTAAATCAGTAGAAGAACTTAATAAGGTTCATCATAAGCAGGTGATTACTTATTTGCGTCTAACTAACTTGAAATTAGGTATTTTAGTCAACTTCAATGTAGATGAAATTACAAAAGGTATTATTAGAAAGGTGGATAACTTGTGATTTTTCATATGTTGTCACAGTCAATAAAAAAGGGTTATTTACGAAAAATAGCGGGAAACAATAAGATCAGCGGGAGTTAATAGCACTTTTTCACCTACAAGTTACACTTACAAACACCACAACCAAAATCATCTGCGAAAATCTGCGTAATCAGCGGGAAGCAAAAAGATCAGCGGGGGTTAATAGCACCTTTCCGCCTACAGTTTACACTCACAAACGCCATGAACAAAATCATCTGCGAAAATCTGCGTAATCAGCGGGAAGCAAAAAGATCAGCGGGAATTAAAAACACTTTTCCACCTACAGTTTACACTTACAAACACCACAACCAAAATCATCTGCGAAAATCAGCGGAATCAGCGGGAAACAATAAGATCAGCGGGAATTAAAAACACTTTTCCACCTACAGTTTATTTATTCAAGAAAATACTGGCGTAGTTCTTTCAGGTCGTCTACTAGTTTTGCACCCGATTTTTCAAGCTTTATGTATGTCTCTTCAAGCATAGTGCCCTCTTCATCAGCACCTTTGTTTTCCAATGTTCTTGCAATATCTTCCGTCTCTTCTGCCATGAAATTTGCAATCACTCCTTTCATGCTATGTGCATCAAACTTTAGTGTTGAGAAATCTTTAGTATCAATAGCTTTTTTAATATCGCTCATCCGTGCAGGATAATCTCGAATAAATAAATCAATTATCTCCAACACTATATGTTTGTCAAAGTATTGGAATGTATTCATAAACATCTGTTGGTCAATAACTTTCATAGCACTTTTTTGGCTCATATTGAGTACGGTTGATCGATAATTTTGTATGCCGTAAAAGTACAAAAAGAATGATTACTGATAGGCGATCGGTATCAAAATCCAAACAATCCGCCTATTTGGTATATAGCGAATGCCAGCAACCATGCGAGTAGTGTAGTATATATAGAAGTAAATAGCGGCCATTTCCATTTTCCCGATTCTTTACGTATAGCAGCAAACACAGCAACGCATGGAAAATAGATCAGGATAAATGCCATATAGCTTAGGGCTACTAAGGGTGTAAACACTAACTCTCCTTTTTTAGGGCCGGTCTCGTATCTTTGTTCTCTCAGCTTATTTATGAGGCTTTCGGTAGGCTCGTCATCAGGACCTGTCTGATAGATCACTCCCATAGTAGAAATAATCACCTCTTTCGCTGCTGATCCGGCTAACAGGCTTATTCCCATTTTCCAGTCGAAGCCTAAGGGTCGTATAACCGGCTCGATGAATTTTCCTAGTCTGCCCAAGAAAGAATATTCCTGTTTTGAGCTCATGCGTTCCAGTTCAATCTGATGTAGTGTAGCTTCTAGTACAATTGGTTTATCCGATTCTGAATCAGAGTAGGTTGAACTGGCATACACATTTTGTATTTTCTGATCGTATTCCTTGTCAATATGTCTGCCAAGCGGGAAATAGCTCAACACCCAGATAATAATGGATGCTAGCAATATAAATGTCCCCATTTTTTTAAGATATTGTGCCCCTTTGAACCATGTCTGTCTGAATATCGCTTTAGCTGTTGGCATTCTATATGGTGGCAGTTCCATCACGAAGGGCATCTCATCGGCTTTGAACAATACTTTTTTAAATATCCATGCTACTATAGCGGCAATCAATATACCGGTAAGATATATCAGGAACAGTAGTGTTCCTTTATAGGCTGTGAAGAATGCGCTGATCAGTAGTATATATACTGGATATCGGGCGCTGCACGACATAAAGGGAATAATCATCATAGTGATTAGTCGGTCGTTTTTATTTTCGATAGTTCTCGTAGCCATGATAGCCGGCACATTACATCCGAAGCCCATCAAAAGAGGGATGAATGAGCGACCATGCAGTCCAACCCTATGCATCAGCTTATCGACTATAAAGGCCACGCGTGCCATATAGCCTGTAGTTTCCAAAAGGCTCAAAAAGAAAAATAAAATAAGGATATTAGGCAGGAAAACGATGACTCCTCCTACCCCACCAATTATTCCGTCTATCAGCAGATCACGTACAAAACTCGCCGGCAGTAGAGTGGCAATCTGTTTGCCGCTCCACCCCATAAGCATCTCTATCCACTCCATAGGGTATTCGCCTATAAAGAAAGTAGCCTGAAACACTATCCACATGACAAATAAAAAGATAGGATAGCTCAACAGTCGATGAGTCAGTATGCCGTCTATCTTTCTGCTGAAATTTGTCTTCGATTTTACAGCCGCTTTATAAGTCTCTTTCAATGCACCTTCAATGAATCCATACTTTGCATCGGTGATGATAGATTCTGTTTCATCTTTATAAATGGTCTCAATACGAACCATTTCATGCCGTATTACTTTTTGAACTGCATCAACATTATGTAATTTTTCTATCCGGTGTGATTCTTCACGGTCGCCTTCCAGCAGCTTGATAGACAAGTATCTGGGTGAAATAATATTGGTAATATGTTCATTCCCATTCACATTAAGCACCTTTTGTATCTTCTTGATAGCAGCTTCTATGTCAGGGCCATAGTTAATATGTATATGTCGTGTATCGGGATCATTATCTTCAAATACTTGTATGACACGGTCTAACAGCTCTTCTATACCCCTTCCTTTAGAACCTACTGTCGGGATAGCTGGTATTCCCAATAGCTTCCCAAGACTTTCGTAGTCAAAGCTATCGCCTGTATCTTCAAACTCATCGAACATATTCAATGCCATCACCACCTTGATATCTAAGTCTATCAGTTGGGTGGTAAGGTATAGGTTACGTTCTAAATTGGATGTATCTACTACATTGACTACTACATCGGGTAGTTCGGTAAATATAAACTCTCTGACGAATAATTCCTCAGGCGAGTAGCTGGTTATGCTATAAGTACCGGGCAGGTCGGTCAGCTTAAAGGTATAACCTTTGTGCCTCAGGCTTGCTGTCTTGGATTCAACAGTCACTCCTCCATAATTAGCTACCCTCTCTCTGGAGTTAGAAGCAATATTAAAAATACTTGTCTTACCCGAATTAGGATTCCCTACCAGGGCTACCGAGATACATTTTGATCGTGTAGCAGGTCTGAGGTTCAGCGCTTGTTCAAGAGCCTGCACACCAAAAAAATGATTATTAGCAAGTGTTTGCGATCCGTTGCCTGTATAAACCTCTATCAGTTGAGCTTCACTTTTACGCAAAGAAACCTCATAACCCATTATATTATACTCAATGGGGTCGCGTAATGGAGCATGCTTTACTACTATGATCTGCTTGCCGGGTACAAAACCCATTTCAATGATACGTTTACGAAAAGCGCCTCTACCTTTTACCTTAGTGATAATCCCTTTTTCGCCTTCCTGTAAATCGGCAAGTACCGTCGTTTGAGCTATTTTTTCCACAAGGCAAAGAACGGAAAAACAAGCTAGCCGACAGATACCTATAAGTAGGTATTTAGATTAGTAGTCAGAGCTGTAAAAAAGCTTTTCGTATCGTGCCTTTTCTTTTTTCACTAATTTTGCAGTCAAAAATCAGATCAACTATGTTTGAAGGCTTAAGTGAAAAGCTTGAACGCTCGTTTAAAATATTAAAAGGACAGGGATATATCACCGAGATCAATGTTGCTGAAACATTGAAAGAGGTTCGTAAAGCATTGATTGATGCGGATGTCAATTTCAGGATAGCCAAAGACTTCACTAATAAGGTAAAAGAAAATGCCTTAGGTGAAAAGATCCTTACTGCTGTTTCTCCCGGTCAGCTGATGGTCAAGATCATGCGTGATGAGCTTGCTGCTCTGATGGGTGAGGATGCGCAAGACATCAACCTGAAAGCCAATCCCGCCATCATACTGATAGCCGGTTTACAAGGAAGTGGTAAGACAACCTTTTCAGCTAAGTTAGCTAACTTTATCAAGCGTAAAAAAGGCCGTCAACCATTATTGGTAGCATGCGATGTGTATCGTCCGGCAGCTATTGAGCAGCTGAAGGTTCTTGGCGAGCAGGTTGAGGTGGAGGTCTATTCGGATGAGGGATCCAAAGACCCTATCGCCATAGCCCGTAGGGCAATACAGCATGCCAAGACAAACGGATTAAATACCGTCATTATTGATACTGCCGGGCGTCTAGCCATTGATGAGATGATGATGGACGAGATCAGTGGCATCAAGAAAGCAGTTCAGCCGCACGAGATACTTTTTGTGGTAGATGCGATGACAGGGCAGGATGCAGTAAATACCGCCAAAGTATTCAACGACCGATTAGATTACAACGGTGTAGTACTCACCAAATTAGATGGCGACACACGTGGAGGAGCTGCTCTTTCGATCAAGGCAGTAGTCGATAAGCCTATAAAATTTGTCGGGATAGGTGAGAAAATGGACGCATTAGATGTGTTTCACCCTAAGCGTATGGCCGAGCGTATCTTAGGGATGGGTGATATCCTCTCGTTGGTAGAAAAAGCACAAGAGCAGTACGACGAAGCCGAAGCCCGCAGTCTGAAAAAGAAATTAGCCCGTAATGAGTTTAATCTGAACGACTTCCTGAAGCAGATTCAGCAGATTCAAAAAATGGGTAACATCAAAGATCTGGCAGGTATGATACCCGGAATGGGCAAAGCTCTTAAGGACACCGAAATTGAAGATGATGCCTTCAAGGATATTGAAGCTATTATCTTTTCGATGACACCAGCCGAGCGCGAAAATCCCAAGATACTCAACGGCAGCAGGCGAAGACGCATAGCCGCCGGAAGCGGGACAAACATTGTTGAGGTAAACCGACTCATCAAACAGTTTGAAGAGACATCAAAAATGATGCGAACCATCACCACAGGAGGCGGTGGAGCTAGAAAAATGATGCAGATGATGCAACAAATGCGACGTTAAAACTATAAGCCATGAAGGCAAAACTAATCGACGGCAAGTCTATTGCCGAACTCATAAAAAAAGAGATAGCTACAGAGGTAGCTTCAATGATAGATCAAGGATTGGAAGCTCCTCATCTGGCAGCTATCTTAGTTGGTAACGACCCGGCCAGCGAGACTTATGTGGCTGCCAAAGAACGCGCATGCCGTAGAGTAGGCATGACAGCTACCACCTATCGAATGCCGGTACGTACATCAGAAAAGGAATTGCTCTCAACCATAGAATTTCTGAATAACGACCCTGATATAGACGGATTTATCGTACAGCTACCCCTGCCCGCTCACATAGATACCAACAACGTGATAGAACATATTGCACCAGAAAAAGATGTGGATGGGTTTCATCCAAGAAATATTGGTCGTATGTTGCTTGGACTTCCTGCCTATCTGCCTGCTACACCTGCCGGCATAATGGAACTGCTTGAGCGAAGCGATATAGAGGTTCAGGGAACACATTGCGTGATAATAGGACGATCTAATATAGTAGGAACACCGCTGAGTATCCTGCTGTCGCGCAAAACCGAAAATGCCAATGCCACCGTAACCCTATGCCATAGCCATACTACCAATCTTGCCGAACTGACCCGACAAGCCGACATACTGATAGTAGCTATCGGACAACCGGAATTTCTCAAAGCCGATATGATCAAACCAAATGCGGTGATCATTGACGTGGGAATACATCGCATACCCGATGCAAAAAGCGAAAAAGGGTACAGGATCACAGGTGATGCAGCCTTCAAGGAAGTTGCAGCCAAAGCTTCAGCTATCACACCCGTACCCGGGGGCGTAGGTCCTATGACTATCGCCTCACTGCTTAAAAACACCCTATTAGCTGCCCAGCATAAGGTGTACAAGCCCTGAACCATACAAATGTATTAACCCTTTAAGAAATCAAACTCCAAGCAGATATTTATTTGAATATCAACGTGATGAATAAAAAACATCAGAACTTGTTTGAAGATGGAAAACGACTCCCACTGATGGAGGAATTTTATACCATACAGGGCGAAGGCCATAATATGGGTACGGCAGCTTATTTTATACGCATAGGTGGATGCGATGTAGGATGTAGCTGGTGCGATACCAAGCCTTCATGGGATGCCGACCTCTTCCCACCTGTTAAAACCGATGATATTATTGAACGGGCTTGTGTATATCCGGCAAAGACAGTAGTTGTAACCGGAGGAGAGCCATCCTTATATCCATTGGATTATTTCACAAGCAAACTTCAGGAAAAAGGAATAAAGACGATGGTTGAAACCTCAGGAGCTCACAAGCTTACCGGACAATGGGACTGGATATGCCTCTCGCCTAAAAAGTTCTCACCGCCTAAGCCGGAAATATTTAAACAAGCTGATGAGTTAAAAGTGATCATACAAAAAGCAGCCGACCTGCAATGGGCCGAGCAGAATGCTAATTTAGTCTCCAATAAATGTCATCTATATTTGCAACCCGAATGGAGCGTCTCAGAAAAAATAATGCCCTGGCTGACCGACTACGTCATGCAACATCCGCAATGGCGTATCAGCCTTCAGGCTCACAAATATATGCGTATTCCCTGATAGTCGTATTGCTGTTTGCCACACCGGTTTGTTTGGCTCAATCCCAACAGGGAATTAAAAAGTCGGCCGTAAGAAAAGCTGAGAAGGCATTTAAAAAAGCTGAAGAAGCATTCTTTATAGCCGATTATCTAACAGCTCAGCACGCCCTTCAACAGGCTATTCACCATAACCCATCTTATACCGAGGCCTGGCTGATGTTGGCTGAGCTGAAATTAGAAACCAATCGAAAAGAAGAAGCATTAACAGCGTTTCAAAACCTGATCAAAACCGACAGCACTAAATTTCCAATGGTCTATGGCATCATGGCTCAGCTATATTACGAAAAAGCCAACTATGACACTGCTGTTTATCTTTACAAAAAAGCTTTATCCTCCAATAATCTCAGGCCAGAGGCCCAGACCATGCTGAAAGAGAAACTGATTATTGCCTCTACAGCCGCTGAATTATTTAACACGCCTTATGATATGCTGTTGACACCAATACCCGGCATGATCAATACTGAGGCAGATGAATATATCAACAGCCTTCGACTTGACGGACACCAACTGCTCTTCACACGAAAGACTGCCAGTATATCAGGTAAAGAGGAAATATCGGAAGAGCGCTTTTTCATCAGTGAATCTGATACAGTAGGCATATGGCGTACTGCCGTTCCGCTTGTACCCGACTGGGAAGGATTAGGGAATATGGGAGCCTTATCGTTTTCGGCCGATGGAAAGACCCTGCTTTTTACTGGGTGTGGGTGGGCAGATGGATTAGGAAGCTGCGATATCTATATCTCAAAAATGAAAGAAGGCAGATGGACTCTTCCGGAAAACATTGGTAAACCTGTGAATAGCAATGCATGGGAATCGCAGCCAGTGCTCACCGACTATGGCACAAGCTTACTTTTTGTCAGCAACCGGCCCGAAGGGTATGGAGGCTCGGATATTTATATGTCTATCGCTTTGGAAGACGGTACATGGAGCAAGCCTATCAATTTAGGTGCTACTATAAACACCGCTGGCAACGAGATGGCTCCTTTTCTGCATCCTGATGGACAGACCTTGTATTTTTCTTCCGACGGACATGCCGGATTAGGTGGCTATGATCTGTTTATGAGCAAAAAAGACGAAACAGGGCGTTGGTCGAAACCGGTAAATTTAGGTGCTCCGGTCAACTCTTCTGAAGATGAGCTGAATCTGATCGTGACATTAGATGGTACAAAAGCGTATATGTCGGCTAAAAAAGCTGAAGGAAAAGGCGGATTCGATATTTATAGTTTTGAGCTCCCTGAGGCTTTCCGACCAGAACCCTGTACCTATGTAAGAGCATTAGTCATTGACAAACACACCTCAAAGCCTTTAGCAGCTAAGCTGAAGTTATCCGACCTTGCAGAACAACAGCTGATATTTAAAGAGCAGTTAGAACCTGATGGAGTGTTTCTTATCCCTTTGAGAACTAACCGGCCTTATGCCATGCATATTTCCAAAGAAGGATATCTGTTTCAGTCCCTGACATTTCGTACCGAAACCGCAGATATAAACAAGCCGTACGAGCTGCTGATTGAATTGGAGCCTGCAAAAGAAGGTAGTTCAATCATATTACACAATATATTTTTCGCATGGGATGAAACACTCCTTCAAGCAGCATCTTATGCCGAGCTCAATGAATTGGTCGGTTTCTTGCAACAAAATCCCGGTTTACGGATTGAATTAGGCGGCCATACCGATAATACTGGTTCAGAAGCCTACAATCAGACGCTTTCAGGCGAGCGTGCAAAAGTCGTGAAAGCGTATCTAGTAGAAAAAGGTATTCAAAGCGAGCGCATAGCAACCAAAGCCTATGGCTCATCACAGCCGGTTGCCGACAACAGCACAGAGGAAGGGCGCAGCCAGAACAGGCGTACCACTCTCACTATACTGCCTTAGATCATCCTCTTAAGCCGAAACTTTATTTCGATTAATCCCTGATCGTTGCGCCAGACGATCAACCGAATACGACTCACACTGCTTTTTCGGAACATAGCGGTAAGATCTTCCAAACTCAAATCGCCTATCCCTTTGCCATCAACAGAAATCAATATATCGCCAGACTGCACCCCTGCTATAGCCGCCGGAGAATTATCCAACACATGCACAACTTTAAAAGTTGTGTAGTCAGCTCCTGTAGCAATGATGTCAAGGCCACTGAGATTGTATTCAAATGGACGAGAATACTGTGAGTTTTTTTTCAGATACAGCTTCCCCTCTTTATAGTCCAATATCAAATGAAATCGGCTCAATATTTCACCTCCCACCGATCCGATACGCTTTTGATCGTCAGATACCGGTTCTCTTACATTTTTGGTGATATACGATGCCAGTACATTTTTCATCCTGAATTTCCCTATGGAGAACTTTTTCAACCGCCCAATATTTCCTTCTATCTCGCCTCCCAAGCCCCAACCTACTATAGCTGGCACATGTTTCTCGGGTAATGTAACGGCTGTATCATCATCTATTTCAAGCAATAAGCCATAGCTTGCGCCAGTATCAAGAAGAAAGCTACCCTTGAGTGCACTATGAGTGGCTTGTTCTAGCAGGGCATCAATATAGGGTCTGTCGTTGACCAGTCGAAGTGGGACTGAATGAAATCTGGCAGAAGGCTTGAAGTAGTTAGGGTCATAAATCGTCAGCTTACGTGCAGGATAATTTATTTCTACCACAAAATGATTAAAAAAATCGTATCCTATGATGCCATGTACCTCCATTCCCAAATGTGAGGCTAAATTCAGATAGGGTGACTTCAAAATAACGAGCGACTGGCCTTTTCCGCTTATCCCGGGTAAGGTCAAACTGATATTAGAGGCTATATATGCTTCGATGGCATCAGAGTTACCCATGCCGGCAACCTGTACAGTCCGGGTATGACTGATCTCAAGAAAATCAGGCTGATCATCCATCAGTAAGGTAGTACGCACACCTGTATCTAAAATAAATTTCATCGGAAGACTGTCATTCAACATCACCGGTACTATGATCAGATTGTTGGATAACTCAAACGGAACAACAGTCTTACGTAATTGATTATCTATCTGGTACCCAATAAAATCAGCTTTCAAAACGGGTAGAGAAAACCAAAGACATAGCACTATTATCCACCGTTGTTTCATGTACATCGAATTGATTGAAGCATCCCGGTTCTTTTCATTCAAGTGATAGCCGCTGCATGAGTTTAACAGCTTATCGGCATAATCAGTATTATTGTTTTAATTGTATGGTATAAGAATAAGTGACTGGTGCTTGTTGCGGTGCTGATTCCTTTTCAGGTTTATGCTGTTTCTTTTCCGGTGTGATATTATATTGTATTTGAGTATGAGGGAGTTTAAACTTAATATTGATCTTAGTAGTTGATTTCAGTCGTATCCCACGATTTTTCACCTTCTCATACCGCAGCAAACTCACTAATCGCATCGCTTCCTCATCGCATCCATATCCTATTCCTTTGATAATACGTGGCTTATCTACAGTGCCATTATCATCCACGTCAAACTCAACAATTACTATCCCTTCAACACGGGCTTTCAATGCTTCTTGCGGGTACCTCAAATTTTCTTTTAAAAACTTCATAAAGGCTTCTTTCCCTCCAATTAATCGAGGTAGTTTGATAGCCTTCCTGGTTTTTCGATAATTGGCCATACTTCTAAATTCCAACAAATATACAAACTATTTACTATGCAGGTATTTGCTAATCAATTACCATCTAACCTGAATAAAGGACTGGGTATTGTACGCTCAAGTGCGGAGATATGGATAGTGGAGTTTAGTGTAATACCTTTGGTTTTCAGCTGGTCGAATAAAGTTTTCAATGCCGTTTCAGATGTGTTATTTTGCTTGCTTAGATGTGCCAGAAACACATGACTGATCGCATCATGCCAATGTTCCGACAAAAACTGTGCTGCTTGCACATTGCTCAAATGACCTCGTTCACTTTTGATACGCTGCTGTAAATAAAGAGGATAGGGACCGTTTACCAACATCTGCTCGTCATAATTGGATTCTAACACTATAATATTAGCCGATTTAAGATAAAATGCTGCCGTTTCGTTGATGAAGCCCAAGTCGGTAGCTAAACAAAACCGCTTATGGCTGTTTTGTATAAAAAAGCCCACCGATTCTTCCGCATCGTGCGAGATAGAAAATGGGAGGATACGAAAGCCCGCCAGAAACAATGGCTTATCAGGAGTCAGATCATAAAAACAGCTTGTATCAGACTGAGCAGTGAACCTGTTTGACAGCATACCTCTTTGAGTACCTTTGGTAGCATAAACCGGTATCCGATGATCTTTGGTAATAGACTCGGCTGCCCGTATGTGGTCAATATGGTCATGAGTAACTAATACAGCATGTATATCCGACAAATTCTTACCTATACGTTTCAGATTGCGCTGTATCTTTCGTGCGCTAAGGCCCATATCTATCAACAATGCCCCTTCCGGATGACCTATATAATAACAGTTACCGCTACTACCACTTGCAAACGCACAAAACTCAAACTGCTCAAGCGACGAAAATAAATCCATATCAATACTAAAGCTGCAAAAGTAAGTTTTTAATGATCCCAACATCCATATATGAATACCGTTTTCAATCATCCGCATTGAAAGCTTACTGATGGTAACAGCCAATGGTAAACCTGAATAACCCGCCTTATATTCCACCAAACCTGCCATTTACTGATCGAATAAACGGCATGCTGTTTTAAAATATGTACCTTTGTGTGATTCACTTCTTTCAGAAGTTTAGAAGGGCAGGCAGAAGTTTTGAGAATAACTAATTATATTATTTAACACATTAGGAAACTGTTAATTAAAATCAATTCTATGAAGTCAATCCGTACGTTTTTTGTAACTCTTTTGAGCCTATTACTAATGATCGGCCAGATGTTGATGGCGCAAACCCGGCAGATCAGTCTTGAACAAATATGGAACAGCCGTATCTTTAGTCCGGAATTAGTATATGGCATCAATCCGCTTCTTGACGGGAAAAGCTATGCGGTGATAGAAGCAGGCAATATAGAAGTTTACGATCTTGCTACAGGTGAAAAGCTAACCACAATGGTTCATTCAACCGATCTATTAGCTGATGGATCAGATACCCCTATATCGTTGCGAAGCTATACGCTGAGTGCGGATGAAACAAAAATCCTGATCCCTACCGAAACCGAGCCGATTTACAGACATTCGACGCGATCATTCTATTATTGGTACGACAGCAAGACCAATAAATTAGCAGCTCTTTCAGAACATGGGAAACAGCAATTAGCTAATTTCTCACCCGATGGTACCAAGATAGCCTTCGTACGCGATAACAACCTATTTGTGAAGTATCTAGCTTCGGGAGAAGAAAAACAACTCACCACTGACGGGATGTATAATAAAATCATCAATGGTACAACCGATTGGGTATATGAAGAGGAGTTTGGGTTTACCAAAGCCTTCTTTTGGGCGCCGAACAGCAAAAAGATTGGGTTTTACCGATTTGACGAATCGCAGGTAAAAGAGTTTCAAATGACTATGTATAACGGATTGTATCCTGAGCAATACCGCTTCAAATATCCTAAAGCCGGTGAAGATAATGCAGTGGTCAGTATCCACATCTGGGATGAAGAAACCGACTCATTACAAACTATGGACACAGGTGAAGAAACTGATATATATATCCCGCGCATCAGTTGGACACAAAACTCTGACCAATTGGCGATCCAACGACTTAACCGACACCAGAATCATTTGGAGATACTGATAGCCAAAGTAACCGATGGAACTACACATATCTTATACGAAGAAGAAAACCCTTACTATATTGATATCACAGATGATCTGTATTTCCTGCCAGACGGAAAACATTTTTATATCAGCAGCGAAAAAGAAGGCTATAACCAGATATATCTGTATGATATGAAAGGTAATCTTGTAAAAAAGCTAACAGAAACCAAATGGGATATCACCAAGATTTACGGCTATGATGCCAAACATAAAAGAATATATTTTCAGGCTGCCGACCGCAATCCCTTAGACCGCAGCATACTTTATGTAGATTTAAAAGGTAAAATAACTCCTGTAATTCAGTTGGAAGGAACTAATAATGCGGTTTTCAGTCAAAACTTTGATCTGCTTATCAACTACAACTCCACTATCAACACCCCATATGATATTAGTGTTTACAACAGCAAGGGGAAAAAACTCAGACAGTTGATTGATAACGCCACGCTTAGGTCAGTCATGGAGGAATATAACTTTGGGAGCTTCAGCTTTTTCACTATTGAAGACGAGCATATCCTTTTACCCGACAATCAGCCTGTTTCGCTTAACGGCTGGAAGTTATTGCCACCCGATTTTGATCCTGAAAAAAAATATCCTGTTTTGATATACGTCTATGGAGGGCCTGGCTCTCAGACAGTTGTCAACAGTTGGGGAGGAAGCAATCATATTTGGTTCCAAATGTTGGCACAACAAGGATTCATAGTCGTATCGGTTGACAACCGTGGCACAGGTGCCAGAGGACAGGTTTTCAAAAAGATGACTTATCTCGAATTGGGGAAATATGAAACCCAGGACATGATCACTACTGCAAAATTCCTGGCCCGGCAGCCTTATGTGGATAGCTCCGCTATAGGTATCTTTGGCTGGAGCTATGGAGGATATATGTCGAGCCTGGCTATTACCAAAGGTAATGAAGTGTTTCAGTCGGCCATAGCCGTAGCACCGGTTACCAACTGGCGATATTACGATAATATTTATACCGAACGTTTCATGCGCAGACCACAAGAGAATGCATCGGGCTACGATGAAAACTCGCCTATAAACCATGTGGATAAGCTCAAAGGACAGTATTTATTAGTACACGGCAGCGCCGATGATAACGTACATTATCAAAATGCGATGGAGATGGCCAACGCACTGATCAAAGAAAACAAAGCCTTTGAAATGATGTTCTACCCTAACCGCAACCACGGGATATACAGCGATAATGCCCGTTTACATCTGTACGAGCTGATGACCGGCTTCCTGCATCGTAGCTTGAAAGCTGAATAATTTCACGATCAGAAATGAAATAATTGACTGTAACTCTTGTGCGTATCAAAGTTTTTTGTAATTTTGCAGCCCTTGAAAAAAAGGATAAGTTTAGTATTAATTTTTAAAGAAAGAGAGTGTATTTAACATGATCATTATTCCTGTAAAAGAAGGCGAAAGCATCGACCGCGCACTTAAAAGGTACAAGAGGAAGTACGAGAGAACGGGTGTTGTTAAAGAGATCCGCAATCGTCAAAAGTTCACTAAACCGTCAGTGATCAGACGCGAACAAAAGATGAAAGCGATCTACATCCAAAAGCTGCGTCAGGAAGCTGAGAATTAGAATTCTTTTTACATGAATTTTTTTCGACTTTGATGTGAATATCATTTTATATGCTATATTTACATCAAAGTTTTTTTATGCCACTTCAGAGTTTTATCACATACCTGAAAAGCGAGAAAAGAAGTTCCAAACATACGGTTAAAGCTTATAAAACCGACCTAGAACAATATTCCGAATTTATACAGCTTCAGTATAATTGCACCATTGACAACGCAACAACCCCTATCATACGGGCATGGATCAGTCATTTGAAAGCTAATCATCTTGACAATAAGAGTATCAACAGAAAAATTTCCGCACTTAAATCCTGTTATAGCTTTTTGCATGCTAACGCATTTATTGATGACAACCCTTCGGATAAGATCAAAACCCTGAAGACAAAAGACTATCTGACTGTTTTTATACCTCAAACAGATATGGAAAAAGAGATACAACAGGCTGCCCCCACTGATTTTGCCGGATCACGCGACAGGCTTGTGTTTGAACTCTTATATCAAACGGGGATGCGGGCATCGGAGCTGATCAATCTTACGATAAACGATATTGATTTTCAAAGGCAACAGATCAAGATCACCGGAAAAGGCAACAAACAACGACTGCTGCCGATAAATAAGTTACTCACACAACAGATAAAAAACTATCTGATCCTTAAGCAACATATCTTTCCTGAGGAAAAGCATCTGATTGTCAGCAACAAAGGTAATCAAGCGTATGAGGTCTTGCTTCACAGGATAGTGCATAACCAGTTATCGGCTATCACTACTGTATCCAAGAAAAGTCCGCATGTATTGAGACATACGTTTGCTACCCATATGCTCAACAACGGAGCCAGTCTGATAGCTATTAAAGAGTTGTTAGGCCATTCTAATCTTGCAGCTACACAGATTTATACGCATAACACCATTGAACAACTGAAAAAAATTCATCAACAAGCACATCCTAAAGGGGGTGCTAAATAATATCATAAAAGGAGGTAACTATGAACATTCAAATCAACTCATTGCATTTCAAGGCAGACAAAAAGTTAGAACTTTTTATCAGCAATAAGATCGAGAAGTTAGTAAAAAAATATCCCGATATTATTGGAGCTGACGTACTGCTGAAACTTGACAACACTGATGATCCCATGAATAAGATCACCGAGATTAAACTGATCATCAGAGGGAACGACCTCTTTGCCAGCAAACAAAGTAAAACTTTTGAAGAGGCAAGCGATAATGCTATTGATGCATTAAAGAAACAGTTAGAAAAGTATAAGACCAAGCTTACCAAATAACAAAACTGATTTTCAGCACTTTAACCTTTTTTAATTGAAAGAAAGCTTTTTTTAGTAAAAATCCTTTGTCAATTCAATTAAACTATCTATTTTTGCAGACCTTTTTGAAGGGGTCTGCATTTGTCATGCACAAAACGTTCTTTGATAGAAAAGCCGATGTAGCTCAGTTGGCCAGAGCAGCTGATTTGTAATCAGCTGGTCGGGGGTTCGAATCCCTCCATCGGCTCATCACTATCCAACATATTGTACATAGTCATTTTTTTCAGGGGGGAGTACCAGAGCGGTCAAATGGGGCAGACTGTAAATCTGTTGGCGAAGCCTTCGGAGGTTCGAATCCTTCCTCCCCCACTTTCAAGGCGGGAATAGCTCATGTGGTAGAGCGACAGCCTTCCAAGCTGTAGGTGGCCGGTTCGAGCCCGGTTTCCCGCTCAATGGCCGATGTAGCTCAGGGGTAGAGCACTTCCTTGGTAAGGAAGGGGTCGCGAGTTCAATTCTCGCCATTGGCTCAAATAAACTTTATACTAACACCTTTAATAAAACAATTTGATATGGCTAAAGAAAAATTTGAAAGGACAAAGCCACACGTAAACATCGGAACCATTGGTCACGTTGACCATGGTAAAACCACGTTAACAGCTGCTATAACCAGCTCACTGCAAGCTAAAGGGCTTGCCGAATTCAAATCGTTCGACACTATTGATGCCGCACCCGAAGAAAAAGAAAGAGGGATCACCATCAATACATCACACGTTGAATACGAAACCGAAGCACGCCACTATGCACATGTTGACTGTCCTGGTCACGCCGACTATGTGAAGAACATGGTTACAGGTGCAGCCCAGATGGACGGTGCAATCATCGTGGTAGCCGCTACCGATGGCCCTATGCCGCAAACACGTGAACATATACTCCTGGCTCGTCAGGTTGGAGTTCCGAGATTGGTGGTTTTTATGAATAAAGTTGACCTTGTTGACGATGAGGAACTGCTCGAACTTGTTGAAATGGAAATACGCGATCTGCTTTCATTCTACGGGTTTGATGGCGATAATACACCTGTTATACGCGGATCAGCCTTAGGCGGTCTGAACAAAGAACCGCAGTGGGTTGAAAAGATATACGAACTGATGGACGCCTGCGACACATGGATCCCGTTGCCACAGCGCGAACAGGATAAGCCATTCCTCATGCCTATAGAAGACGTGTTCTCCATCACAGGACGTGGAACCGTTGCAACAGGAAGAATTGAGACAGGTGTGATCCACACAGGCGATCCGGTGGAGATCATCGGAATGGGTGCCGAAAAGCTCAAGTCAGTAGTAACCGGTGTTGAAATGTTCCGTAGAATATTAGACCAGGGCGAAGCTGGCGACAATGCCGGTCTGTTGCTGCGTGGTATCGATAAAGATGAGATACGTCGTGGAATGGTCATCGTAGCACCTGGTAGTGTGAAGCCACACAAACATTTCAAAGGTGAGGTCTATATCCTGAAAAAGGAAGAAGGCGGCCGCCATACACCTTTCCATAACAAGTATCGTCCGCAGTTCTACTTCAGAACGACAGACGTTACCGGTGAGATCGTGCTCCCCGAAGGCGTGGAAATGGTTATGCCCGGTGATAACCTCACTATAGAAGTGAAGCTGATTGCTGAAATTGCCATGTCGAAAGGATTACGTTTTGCAATCCGCGAAGGTGGCCGTACAGTAGGAGCTGGACAGGTAACCGATATCATCGAATAAGTATTCATACAATCAATAAACAACACTCACCAAAGAATATCTATCTAAAAAAGAGATAACTTTGGTGAGTGTGATAAATTAACTAAACGGGTGTAGCTCAATTGGTAGAGTAGTGGTCTCCAAAACCATTGGTTGTGGGTTCGAGTCCTACCACCCGTGCAAATAAAAATATAGATTCAATGTCAAAATTCAGCTTTGTCAATTACGTGAAGGAGAGTTATACCGAGTTGATGCATAAGGTAAGCTGGCCTTCGTGGAGTGAACTACAAAGTAGTGCAATAGTGGTATCCATTGCTTCCCTGATAATCGCTTTAGTGGTTTATTTGATGGATATCTCATTCAGGACCCTGCTAGAGAACTTTTATAAGTTTTTCTGACAGATACTGATAGATTTTGAGTCTGTTATGGGTTTTACGTTTTAAACATCTAACCTTCGATGAGCGAATTTGTTGAAAAAAACTGGTATGTGATCCGTGCTATCAGCGGTAAAGAGAAAAAGGTAAAAGAATACCTTGAAGCCGAGATTGTACGCATGGGACTGCAATCCATGATTTCTCAGGTGCTCATCCCAACGGAAAAGGTGTATCAGATACGTAAAGGGAAAAAGATAAGCAAAGAGCGTAACTATTTTCCCGGATACGTGTTGATAGAAGCCGTACTCACCGGTGAAATACCACATATCATCAAGTCTGTTCCACATGTACTTGGTTTTTTAGGTACCCGAGGTGAGGCCGATCCCCTACGTCCGAATGAAGTAAAACGTATCTTAGGTAAAGTGGACGAGCTGTCGGAGATGGGTGAAGAAGCTAGTATTCCATTCATCGTAGGCGAGAGCGTTACAGTAACCGACGGACCGTTTAACAGTTTTAGTGGTATTATCGAAGAGATCAACGAAGAGAAGAAGAAACTGAAGGTGATGGTAAAGATCTTTGGCCGAAAGACACCATTGGAACTTAGCTTCATGCAGGTTGAAAAAGAATCGTAAAACACATATATTTCCTTATTAGCAATTTTATTAAGGATTTCAAATGGCAAAAGAAATAAGCGCATTAATTAAACTGCAAATCAAAGGAGGAGCTGCTAATCCTTCTCCACCGGTAGGCCCTGCATTAGGGTCTAAAGGTGTCAACATCATGGAGTTTTGCAAACAGTTTAATGCCCGAACACAAGATATGATAGGCAAAGTAGTGCCTGTGATCATCACAGTGTATAGGGATAAATCGTTTGATTTTATTTTAAAAGCTCCACCAGTTGCCGTACAGATATACGAATTAGCCTCTGTTAAAAAAGGTTCGGCAGAACCCAACAGAATAAAGGTTGGTTCGATCTCGTGGGATCAGGTACGCACCATTGCTGAAAACAAAATGAGAGACCTCAACGCTTTCACTATGGAATCAGCAATGAAGATGGTTGCCGGAACAGCACGAAGTATGGGAGTTAGGATCACTGGCATCGCCCCGTTTGAAAACAACTGATAGCAATGATCAGGTTAGTTCATGCATTTTGTAGAACCCTAACACATCGAATTATAGATGGCACAAATTAGCAAAAAGAAAAAAGAAGCTCTGGCTAAGTTCGACAAAAGCAAGATTTACTCCTTGACTGAAGCAGTTGATATCGTCAAACAAATCACTTATACCAAGTTTGACGCTTCCGTTGACCTAAACATACGTTTGGGAGTTGACCCCCGTAAGGCCAATCAAATGGTACGCGGATCGGTTACACTGCCACACGGTACAGGTAAGGTAGCACGAGTACTGGTGCTTTGCTCACCAGACAAGGAACAGGAAGCCAAAGACGCAGGTGCTGATTTCGTCGGATTGGATGAATACATCCAAAAGATCAAAGACGGATGGACAGATATTGACGTAGTCATCACTACTCCTAACGTTATGCCTAAGGTAGGTGCATTAGGACGAATCCTCGGACCACGGGGATTGATGCCTAACCCTAAAACAGGAACGGTAACCATGGAAGTAGGAAAAGCTATACAAGAAGTAAAGGCTGGTAAAATCGACTTTAAAGTAGATAAATATGGGATAGTCCATGCCGGAATCGGAAAAGTAAGTTTCGACAATGCTAAAGTAGTGGACAACGCTAAAGAGCTGATCACTACTATTCTGAAACTGAAACCCGCAGCAGCAAAAGGAACTTATGTAAGAAGTATCTACATATCAAGTACGATGAGCCCGGGCGTTCAGATTGATCTGAAATCAGTAACAAACTAAAAGTGAAAAGAAGTTATTGATATGAGAAAAGAAGACAAAAATACGATCGTTGAAGCAATAAGCGAACAGTTGAAAGCCAATCCGAATTTCTATCTGACCGACATATCAGATCTGAATGCGGAGAACACGTCGAAACTGCGTCGTTTATGCTTTAACCGTGATGTGAAACTGCTCGTAGTGAAAAACAGCCTCTTGCGTAAAGCAATGGAAAGGACAGGAGTTGATATGAGCGAGCTGTATCCTACACTAAAAGGAGCTACTTCCATTATGTTCTCAGAATTTGGAAGTACTCCTGCCAAACTGATCAAGGAGTTTCGCAAGACATCAAATCGCCCTATCTTAAAGGCTGCTTTTATTGAAGAAGCTGTATATATAGGCGATAATCTACTTGATTTCCTTGTTACGGTTAAATCGAAAAATGACCTCATAGGCGATCTGATCGCACTGTTGCAATCACCTGCTAAGAATGTAATAGGCGCATTGCAGTCGGGAGGTCAGAATTTAACGGGTATATTGAAAACCCTTTCCGAGAAGCCGGAATAAACTTTAGAATAATTTTTAGAATAACAACACCTTAAAAACGTAAATAAAATGGCAGATTTGAAAGCTTTCGCGGAGCAATTAGTAAACCTTACTGTTAAAGAGGTAAACGAATTAGCCTCCATCTTGAAAGAAGAATATGGTATCGAACCCGCAGCAGCAGCTGTTGCCGTTGCCGCTACAGCAGGTGCTGGTGAAGCAGACGAAGCTGTTGAAGAACAAACTTCTTTCGATGTCATCCTTAAATCAGCAGGTGCCTCTAAGCTTGCAGTAGTGAAATTAGTTAAAGAACTCACCAGCCTCGGGCTGAAAGAATCAAAAGAATTAGTTGACGCTGCACCAAAAGCTATTAAAGAAGGGGTAAGCAAAGACGAAGCCAATGCATTAAAATCTCAATTGGAAGAAGCTGGTGCAGAGGTTGAAATCAAATAAAGGAATCAGACCTTTAACATATCAGGCCAAACAACCTCTATCTCATCTTTTTTGAGATAGAGGTTTTGCGCCTTTGTTATATTACGTACTTAGTGTTACTTTTTTTCGTTAACCCGCCTGCCTCAACAGGCATTAAAAACTTAAGACCTTGGCTGTTATACCATCTGAAAGAATCAATTTCGCATCCACCACACCTCCTATTGACTATCCCGATTTTCTGGATATTCAACTCCAGTCGTTTCAGGATTTTTTTCAATTGGAAACCAATACCGAAAATCGAAAAGACGAAGGACTGTTCAGAGTCTTCGCCGAAAATTTTCCTATCACGGATGCCCGGAATAACTTTGTTTTAGAATTCCTCGACTATTTTGTAGACCCACCACGCTACACCATCGAAGAATGCCTTGAGCGTGGGTTGACCTATAGCGTGCCGCTGAAAGCTAAACTCAAACTCTATTGCACCGACCCCGAGCATGAAGACTTCGAAACCATAGTGCAGGATGTGTATCTGGGAATGATACCCTATATGACCCCTAAAGGTACATTCATCATCAACGGAGCCGAAAGGGTAGTCGTCTCACAACTGCATAGAAGCCCGGGAGTGTTCTTTGGCCAGCACCGACACGCCAACGGAACTCAACTCTACTCAGCCCGTATCATCCCGTTCAAAGGCTCATGGATGGAATTTTCGACCGATATCAATAACGTGATGTACGCCTATATCGACCGAAAAAAGAAATTACCGGTAACTACACTGTTACGCGCCATAGGATATGAGACCGATAAAGATATATTGGAGATATTCAACCTGGCCGAAGAAATAAAAGTTAGCAAAGCCGGACTAAAACGCGTCTTAGGACGTAAGTTAGCTGCACGCGTTGTACGCTCATGGATAGAAGACTTCGTGGATGAAGATACAGGAGAAGTGGTATCCATAGAACGAAACTCAGTCATATTAGAACGCGAAACGATACTAGAAAACGAACATATAGAAGCTATTATTGATTCGGGTGTAAAAACTATTCTACTACATAGGGAAGACTTTAACACGGCTGAGTTCGCCATAATTTTCAACACCCTTCAAAAAGATACGGCCAACTCTGAAAAAGAAGCCGTTGAGTTTATCTACAGACAGCTTCGCAATGCTGAGCCACCTGATGAAGAAACAGCAAGAGGTATAATAGAAAAACTGTTCTTCTCCGATAAACGCTACGATCTGGGTGAAGTTGGCCGCTACAGGATCAATAAAAAGCTCAATTTAGATACGCCAGACGATATCAAGGTGTTAACCAAAGAAGACATCATCGCCATTATCAGCTATCTAGTAGAGCTTGCCAACAACAATACCGTAGTAGATGATATTGACCATTTGAGCAACCGAAGGGTACGAACGGTAGGCGAACAACTATATGCACAGTTTGGCGTTGGATTGGCACGTATGGCACGTACTATACGCGAAAGGATGAACGTACGCGACAACGAAGTATTTACACCTACCGACCTGATCAATGCCAAAACATTATCATCGGTTATCAACTCCTTCTTTGGCACCAATCAGTTGTCACAATTCATGGATCAAACCAATCCGTTGTCTGAAGTGACCCATAAACGCCGTGTGTCGGCCTTAGGCCCCGGAGGCCTTTCGCGCGAACGAGCCGGATTCGAGGTACGCGACGTACATTACACACACTACGGACGACTTTGTACAATAGAAACACCGGAAGGCCCTAATATCGGACTGATATCTTCACTCTGCGTATATGCCAAAATAAATAAACTAGGGTTTATAGAAACACCCTATATGGAAGTCAATGAAGGAAAAATAGATCTTTCCGCCGACCCTATTTATCTAAGCGCCGAAGAAGAAGAAGATAAAATTATTGCACAAGCAAATACCGAAGTGGATGAACAAGGCAATATCACCAGCGAATTTATCAAGGTACGACATCAGGCCGATTATCCTATCATGGACAAGACACAGATAGGATTTATTGACGTTGCACCTAATCAGATCGCTTCCATAGCTGCCTCGCTGATCCCATTCCTCGAACACGACGATGCCAACCGGGCACTGATGGGCTCTAACATGATGCGTCAGGCTGTACCCCTTATGGTTCCTGAAACACCTATCATAGGAACAGGTATAGAACGGGCCGTAGCAAAAGATTCAAGGGTACTGATAGAAGCCGAAGGAAATGGAGAAGTTATCTATGTAGATGCAGCAAGAATTGTAGTACGGTACGAACGTAGCGAAGCCGAGAAACTGCTTAGCTTTGAAGAAGACGTGCGTACGTATCATCTGCCCAAATACGTGCGTACCAATCAAAACACAAATATCAACCTGAAACCTATAGTAACTCATGGGGAACAGCTAACCAAAGGACAAGTGTTATGCGAAGGATATGCTACCCAAAATGGGGAACTGGCAATAGGTCGTAACCTGATGGTAGCGTTCATGCCATGGAAAGGGTATAACTTCGAAGATGCAATAGTCGTATCAGAACGAATCGTCAAAGAAGATATATTCACTTCGGTGCATATAGAAGAATTTACCTTAGAGGTTCGTGATACCAAACGTGGAATAGAAGAGTTGACAAATGATATTCCAAACGTCAGTGCCGATGCTACTAAAGAGTTGGATGAAAACGGACTGATACGGGTTGGAGCCGAAGTAAACGAAGGCGATATACTTATTGGAAAGATCACCCCAAAAGGTGAGAGCGACCCTACTCCAGAAGAAAAACTATTGAGAGCCATCTTTGGCGATAAAGCCGGTGATGTGAAAAACGCATCCCTTAAAGCACCACCATCAATGAAAGGAGTGGTGATCGACAAAAAGCTGTTCTCAAGAGTGATCAAAGACAGAAAATCAAAAGTAAAAGACAAAGAGATAGTTGGCGAGTTGGATGCCCAATTCAATAAGCAAGCTGCCGAGCTGAAAAACAAATTAGTCGACAAACTGATCGTTCTGCTCAACAACCGCAGCTCGCAAGGTGTTACCAATATCTTTAAAGAAGTAGTGGTCCCACGTAAAGCCAAGTTTACACAAAAATCATTACAAACTATTGATTATCATATTGTCAACCCGAACAAATGGACTACCGACAAAGCTCTTAATGAAGATGTCAAAACCTTGATCCACAACTACAACATTAAACACAAAGAGTATTACGGCATTTATAACCGTAAAAAGTTTGTGGCTACTGTAGGTGATGAACTTCCCAACGGTATTGTTCAGATGGCAAAGGTTTATGTAGCCAAGAAACGCAAGCTCAATATTGGTGATAAAATGGCCGGACGACATGGAAATAAAGGTATAGTAGCCCGCATAGTAGCTGAGGAGGACATGCCATTCCTTGAAGACGGAACACCGGTAGATATAGTACTCAACCCTCTTGGGGTTCCCAGCCGAATGAACCTTGGGCAGATATACGAAACCGTGTTAGGTTGGGCAGGTGCCAAATTAGGTCTGAGATTCACCACACCTATATTCGATGGTGCCGAAATCGAAGAGATCAACGAATATCTCCGCAAAGCGGGGCTACCTGAAAACGGGAGCGTATATCTCTACGACGGTGGGACAGGTGAACGATTCGACCAACCAGCTACCGTAGGATATATCTATATGATGAAACTTCACCATATGGTCGATGACAAAATGCACGCCCGATCCATAGGCCCCTACTCACTGATCACCCAACAGCCCCTTGGTGGTAAAGCCCAGTTTGGAGGCCAGCGATTCGGTGAGATGGAAGTCTGGGCATTGGAAGCCTTTGGAGCAAGCAACGTACTGCAGGAAATACTAACTATCAAGTCAGATGATGTGGTAGGACGTGCCAAAGCATACGAAGCTATTGTAAAAGGCGACAATATGCCTACACCCGGAATACCCGAATCGTTCAACGTGCTTATACACGAACTTCGTGGCTTAGGCCTTGAAGTAACTTTTGACTAATAACAACATACTGCCCAAGCGTATGCTAATGGGCAGCTATTTTATTCTTTAACATCAACAGATCAAATATATATGGCTTTTAGAAAAGATAGTACAGTCAGCAGTGGTTTCTCAAAAATCACTATCAGCCTCTCTTCTCCCGAATCTATATTGGAAAGATCGCATGGAGAAGTGCTAAAACCGGAAACGATCAACTATCGTACGTATAAACCTGAAAGAGACGGATTATTCTGCGAACGTATCTTCGGACCGGTTAAAGACTGGGAATGCCATTGCGGAAAGTACAAACGAATACGTTATAAAGGAATTATTTGCGACAGATGCGGTGTTGAAGTAACCGAAAAAAAGGTACGCCGCGAACGAATGGGACACATACAACTAGTTGTCCCGGTAGCTCATATATGGTTCTTCCGTTCCTTGCCAAACAAAATTGGAGCACTGCTCGGGCTGCAAACGAAAAGATTAGATATGATCATATACTACGAACGATATGTGGTCATACAGCCAGGGATAAAAAAAGCAGACGGTATTGAGTATATGGATTTTCTCACCGAAGAGGAATACATGGATATCATTGATGCGCTGCCTGCCGAAAACCAGCATCTGCCTGATTCAGACCCCGATAAGTTTATCGCAAAAATGGGTACTGAAGCTATACACGATTTATTAGCAAACCTTGATTTAGACCAGGTTTCATTCGACCTGCGCGACAAAGCCAACAACGAGACCTCACAACAACGCAAACAGGATGCACTGAAACGGTTACAGGTGTTCGAGGCTTTTCGTGATGCACGTACCCGTATCGAGAACCGCCCGGAATGGATGATCACTAAGGTAGTACCGGTGATCCCTCCCGAGCTTCGACCATTAGTACCACTTGATGGAGGACGCTTTGCTACATCCGACCTGAACGACTTGTACAGAAGGGTGATCATCCGCAACAACCGTCTCAAACGGCTGATAGAGATCAAAGCACCGGATGTGATCATGCGCAACGAAAAACGTATGCTACAGGAAGCTGTGGACTCACTGTTCGATAACTCCAGAAAATCAAGTGCCGTCAAAACCGAATCAAACCGTCCGCTTAAATCATTAAGCGACAGCCTGAAAGGTAAACAAGGACGCTTCCGACAGAACCTTTTAGGGAAACGTGTTGACTATTCCGGCCGCTCGGTCATAGTGGTTGGCCCTGAGCTTAACCTGAACGAATGCGGGTTACCTAAGGAGATGGCGTCAGAACTTTTCAAGCCTTTCATTATCCGTAAGATGCTTGAAAGAGGTATCGTCAAGACTGTGAAATCGGCTAAAAAAATTGTCGATCGCAAAGACCCGGTCGTATGGGATATACTCGAAAATATTTTGAAAGGGCATCCGGTACTGTTAAACCGTGCCCCTACCCTACACCGCCTTGGTATTCAAGCTTTTCAGCCTAAATTAGTCGAAGGAAAAGCCATACAGCTTCACCCTTTGGTGTGTACGGCATTCAACGCCGACTTTGACGGCGACCAGATGGCAGTGCATGTCCCATTAGGAAATGCAGCCATATTAGAAGCACAAATACTGATGCTGGCTTCACACAACATCCTGAATCCCGCTAATGGAGCCCCGATCACCGTGCCATCACAAGACATGGTATTAGGACTGTATTATATCACCAAACCTCGAAAAAGCACACCCGAGGAGCCGATCAAAGGAGAAGGAAAACGATTCTATTCGCCAGAAGAAGTGGTCATAGCATATAACGAGAAAAAAGTTGACCTGCATGCCATCATATACGTTAGAGTCGATATCAAGGAAGGTAATAAATTGGTAAACAAAACAATTGAAACCACTGTAGGCCGCGTACTTTTCAATGAGGTGATACCAGCAGGCTATGGATACATCAATCAATTGCTTACCAAGAGATCGTTGCGCGACCTGATAGGCGATATGGTACGTAAGCTTGGAACAGCCTCTACCGCACAGTTTTTAGATGATATCAAGAATTTAGGCTTCGAAATGGCCTTTAGAGGCGGATTATCATTTGGATTGGGTAATGTGAAAGTGCCAAAGGTTAAAGAAGACCTCATACAGCAAGCCAATGAAGAAATAGATGAGGTGCTTCATAACTACAATCTTGGTTTTATCACCAATAATGAACGCTACAATCAGATCATTGATATCTGGACACACACCAACTCCCGCCTGACCAATACGGTGATGCAGGAGCTCTCGCAAGATAATCAAGGCTTCAATCCGGTATATATGATGTTGGATTCAGGTGCACGTGGTTCTAAAGAGCAGATCAGGCAGCTGTCGGGTATGAGAGGCTTGATGGCCAAGCCACAGAAATCAGGAGCTACAGGAGGTGAGATCATTGAGAACCCTATCCTCTCCAACTTTAAAGAAGGACTGTCAGTACTTGAATATTTTATCTCTACTCACGGTGCCCGTAAAGGATTAGCCGACACAGCTCTTAAGACTGCCGACGCAGGATACCTGACCCGACGCTTAGTGGATGTAGCCCAAGATGTGGTGATCACTGAAAAAGATTGCGGCACACTTAGAGGCCTTACTATATCCGCACTGAAAAAGAGTGAAGAGGTAGTAGAAAATCTATACGACAGAATATTAGGAAGGGTAGCACTACACGATATTTATCATCCGCAGACCAATGAATTGATTGTTGCTGCAAGTCAGGAGATCACCGAAGAGATCGCACATATCATCGAAGAATCACCTATAGAACATGTAGAAATTCGTTCGGTACTTACCTGCGAATCAAAGCATGGGGTTTGTGCCAACTGCTATGGACGTAACCTGGCATCGGGAACCTTGGTTCAGAAGGGAGAAGCAGTAGGCGTGATTGCAGCCCAATCTATTGGTGAGCCGGGTACCCAGCTTACTTTACGTACCTTCCACGTGGGTGGTACAGCCTCTAATCTGGCTATCACATCCAAATTAGAAGCAAAATACGATGGGATAGTCGAAATTGATGAGCTTAGAAGCGTAGCTGCTTCTAAAGAAGGTAGAGACTATTTTATAGTGATAGGACGTTCGGCAGAACTGAAGATCATGGATAAAAAGACAGGTATTGTGCTTACTACCAGCAATATACCATATGGCGCCAATCTGTACGTGCAAAGCGGTGATGAGGTAGCTAAAGGATTGCACCTAAGCGACTGGGATCCGTATAACGCAGTGATCTTATCAGAGTTTGAAGGGAAGGTAAAATATGAAAATATTGTCAAAGACGTAACTTTTAAACTTGAATCAGACGAACAAACCGGCTATCATGAAAAAGTCATAGTGGAAAGCCGAATGAAAACAAAAAATCCTATCATAAAGATTTTGGATAAGGATAATGTCGAGATAAAATCCTATGACCTACCCGTTGGCGCTCATATCATGGTAGAAGACGGCAGCCATATTCATGCCGGTGGTATGTTGGTCAAGATACCGAGAGCTATTGGAAAATCGGGTGACATTACTGGTGGTTTACCACGTGTAACCGAATTGTTTGAAGCCCGTAACCCTTCAGAACCGGCTGTTGTATCCGAGATAGACGGAGTAGTCTCATTTGGTAAGAAGCTTAAACGTGGTAACCGCGAAGTGATCGTTACCTCCAAGACGGGTGAAGAGAAGAGTTATCTCATTCCCACTAGCAAGCAGATACTTACTCAGGAGAACGACTTTGTTAAGGCAGGCACTCCTCTTTCGGAAGGTGCTATGACACCGGCTGATATCTTAGCTATCAAAGGCCCGATGAAGGTACAGGAATATATCGTCAATGAGGTGCAAGAGGTTTATCGTCTGCAAGGCGTTAAGATCAACGATAAGCATTTTGAAGTAATCGTCCGTCAGATGATGCGTAAGGTAGAGGTAGAAGACCCTGGTGACACCCGATTCCTTGAAGGCCAGTTAGTTGGCAAGATAGAGTTTCAGGAAGAGAACGATGAGCTCTTTGGTAAGAAGTATGTAACCGATCCGGGTGATGCGGAGATCTTGCATAAAGGACAGATCATCACAGCACGTAAGCTGCGTGATGAGAACTCATCGCTCAAACGGAAAGACAAAAAGCTGATAGAAGCCAGAGAGGTAAAGCCAGCTACAGCATTTCAAGTGCTGCAAGGGATCACAAGAGCCTCACTGCAAACCAACAGCTTTATCTCAGCTGCCTCATTCCAGGAAACGACAAAGGTACTTACACTTGCTTCTATCAATGCCAAGACAGATACTCTGTTAGGTCTGAAAGAAAACGTGATAGTAGGCCATAAGATACCTGCAGGTACCGGATTACCCGAATATGATGACCTGATCGTAGGCTCGCGTACCGAATATGATGCCGTGATGGAAGCTGCTTCGCGTACGTTAACCCCAGGCACTGAAAAATATAAGTAATAAATCAAGATACGACAGACAATTCAAACCTCTGTCGTGTCTTTTTAACAAAATATCTATGAACGACACTAAAAATCAAATCAACATCGAACTGAGCGAAGAAATAGCCGAAGGAATTTATTCCAATCTCGCTATCATCACACACTCTCAGTCCGAATTTGTGATTGACTTCGTGAAGCTGATGCCGGGAGTGCAAAAAGCCAAAGTTAAATCAAGGATCATACTCACACCCGAACATGCCAAACGGTTATATAAAGCATTGGCAGAAAATATCAAGAAGTTTGAAAATGCACATGGCCCTATCAAGGACGCCAGTGACACCCTGCCGCCTTTTACAATGGGCGGACCTACAGCACAAGCATAAGTAGTAGTAAGAAATCAAGGAGGCCGACAACGCCTCCTTTTTTTATGCTTTTTGCTATCACACAATAACAATGTGAAAAGGCTGTAAATACACAATATAAGCCTCAACGGGCAGGCTTTCGATATGCCCTATGGCTTCTTTATACTTTTCCACCTGGTGCCTGTCGGAAGATGAGGGATCTCCTGTCTTAAAATCTAAAAGCACCAATTTATCCTCAAATCGGCTGATACGATCTACACGCAACAGATCACCATTTTCAGCTAATAAAGATGCCTCAGAAGAAGAGGTATTATCTGCATCAAAACAAGCATATACTATTGGATATGAAGCTAATTGCGAAAAGAAATTTCTCATAACCTCAGCTTCTTCTGCAGAGAACAACCCTAATCGCTCATACTGTCGTATCGCACTATCTAATTGGTGTACTGACTTTAGTCCGGCTAAAAAATTATGGTATAAGACTCCTTTCATTTTCGGGTCTTTTTCACTGTATTCCAAGAAGCTAAGATCAACTGCTTTAACAGCTGTTCGTGTGCTCCATGCAGGCTGAAAACGGGTAAAATACTTTTCAGACAAAAGGCTATGATGAAGCGGATCTTCCTGGGCAGATAATTTTTCTAGCTTACGGCCAAAGCTGTAAACCTTTTGACCATCTTCCCATAATTCCTGGTCTTTAAGATATGCTTGAAACAAACCATGAAAAGAGAAGGCTGGTTTTCTTCGAGGCTGTCTGATCAGTGCATACAATCGCAAGGAAGGTCGTGTCATGACAACATATAACAAATTAGCAAGGTCAAGCTTTTGTTTTTCTTGTTCTTTGCTATACAAAGCTCCAAAATCTGTTTTTTCCAATGCTTTAGTGATCCTGAGCAAACCAGATTTCAACTTGCCAATAACATGACTACCAAAGTCAACCCATTCGTAGTGTATCCGTCTGCCTCCAGCTGGCACACTCACATAAGGATAGATCACTATAGGAAATTCTAATCCTTTTGCTTTATGGATAGTCATCACATGGACTGCATCTGTTTTTTCCGATAACACTACCGAACTTTTTGTCAGTCGTTCATCCCAATACACCAAAAAGTCGGCTATGCTTCCTGCTGACCCTTGCTCGAAGCGAAAAATCTCTTCCAACAAAAAGTTCAGATATGGATCAAAAGGCTGGTCAAGTTGAAAATGTGAAATGAGCCGGCACACAGCTTCATAACAGCTAAGTCCCGTCAGATCCGTTATTTCGTACCCAATAAGTTGAGCTGTATTTGCCGCTTTTTGGTTTTCCGGCAAAGCAGTATGAGATAATAGGATCTCCTGAAAATTTTGAGTAAGATTTCCCGGTTTTATTTGATTCACATATAGCTCAATCAACTCTATCCTATTCACTGCATCATTTGGAAAGATGTAAAACCTTAACAGTCGCATGATAAAGCGTACCCTTGCTGATGATGACAGCAGCAATGAATCGGCCGATACCACAGGAACACCTTTATTGGTCAGATGCTGCGCTATCTGGCCTGTTTCATCTTTCACTCTAGCCAGTACGGCTATATCTTTCCATGCAAATCCCTCCTGCCTCATCTCTTGAACAAGCTCAAACACTCTGTCAGCTATGCTGTCGTCCTGCTCCTGGGGTTCTTTGGCATCAAAAAACTCAAGCTGTACTAAACCTGTAGGAGCATCTTTCCTTACGTCTTGATAATGATCATCATAAACCGACTGCAAAGAGGGAGGTAGTTGCTGTTGTATGTACTTGAAAAAGCTATTGTTAAATTCCACTATTTCCCGTGCAGAACGGTAATTTGTTTTCAGCGGAACAGGGTTATACTCTCTTCTAAAAGTTTCCTGCAGTTGATGGCTGATCACATGGTCTTGTGTAGTGTAAATATCTGGCAGACTGACAAACTGCTCTACTTCGCCTCCACGAAACCTGTAGATTGCCTGTTTTCCATCACCCACAATAAAGCTGATATGTTTTTGCGACAAGGAGTTATCCAACAATGGCAGGAAGTTACGCCATTGCAATACCGATGTATCCTGAAACTCATCGATCAGATAATGATTGTATCGTTCCCCAAGCCGCTCATAGATATATGGCACAGCAGCCTGATTGACAAGCTCGGATATGCGTTTATTGAACTCGGATATGTGCACGATCTGCTCCTCGGTGATCAAATTGTCTATCACCGCACGCAGCGATTCTCCAAGACGAACGACCGACAACTGAGGCAAGAGAAAGGAATAAAAATAAAATGACTTTAGCTCTTCATTATAATACGTTGTCAATTGCTTTATCCATGGATCCAACTCATGTTTTATAGATGTCAATGCATGTATATCCATAGCAGATGCCGACTTGGGCAAAAGTGGAGCGTTGAGGGTTAAAAGTCTGATCAAACTTTGCCTGTCAAATGCACCCTTCACATCGCCTTCTTTCAGTTCTTCAAAAGCCTTGCCTATGCCGGTGCTTTTACCAGTCAATTCTAAGATATTCAAACCGGCTTGTTCAATTAGGCTGATGATATGTGTTGCTATTTGTTGAAGCTTCGTTTTATCGTCTGATATTTTTTTTCGCAGTACTGACTGTATCTCTCGTATATCAGCTGTGTCAAGGGGCTTGACGTCTTGGGCAGCTAAAAAGGGATTTTCTTTCAGGAGTTCATGAATAAAAGAAATGATCTCTGCTTTGATCCTCCAGCTACCCTCTTCGTCAAGTTTAGAATAGACCCAATCCAACAGGGCATTTGTAATAACTTCATCCGAACCGATACGAGTAATCAGTTGATGATGGATCAGCTCGGCTATATAGTTTGTTTCTAATTCAACCTCAAACTGGGATGGCAGCTGCAACTCACGTGTAAACAAGCGAACCAATCCATACACAAAAGAATCAATAGTAGAAATAGCAAAATCGCTATAATGATGAAGTATAGCTTTGAATACCTCCTCTGCTTTTAGTGGGATAAGGTCAGCTGAGATACCAGTTTTTGCTACTAAATCATTTATTAATGACTGGCGAAACTCATCATCATGCCGGGAGCTATCAATAAGCAGTCGGATATAGCTGATGATACGCTGCTTCATTTCATTAGCTGCCTTATTTGTGAAAGTAACACCTAATATAGTCTGAAACGCCATAGGATATTTCAAAGCTAAATGGAGATATTCCGTCACAAGAGCATACGTCTTGCCCGATCCGGCCGAAGCTTTATACACATGAAGAACACCATTAGACCCTTGTTGTGACATGAACTAAAATATTCAGTTTATAATACAATAATTCATAATTAATATAGTAATAATATGATATAATTATCAAATACCAATGAAAATTATTTTATATACACTTACTACATAAAGGTAATTTTTTTGATACATAATCACCTTAAATTCTTATTATTCATTATTTTTTTAACAATTTATAATAGACAACTTTAATATATCATTTATATCTAAGTAATTTTATCAGCTGTCGTTTATTATTTGAATTAAGTCGGACATAATACAACCCATTTGACAGGTTATCCGGTATTCGTATCCTTATCTTTTCCTCTGTATTTTCTTGTATTTTCTCTTGATACATTAATCTTCCTTCCGCATTTATAAGTTGTATCTCCAACGGGAAGCCTGTATCTTCTATCTGGCTTATCCACAATTCGGAAGAAAACGGATTAGGGTATATAATTCCGGTAAAAGGTTGATATATCTTACGTATATCTACTGTCAGATCGCGTATAGAGTCTTTATACGTAATTACAGTACCAAGCAATGGGTCTTCGATTACACTCAGTATAGGTATTCGATGACTTTTCGCCATCCATTTATATTCGGTATAATTCCGTTTGATCTGAAATCCTTGTCCTATTGAGTCAATATATGCACTATCGAGTTCAATTATAGAAGATTTAAGTCGAATCGTTTCAAAGCTGCCATAAGGTGTCTGTACAGTTCCCCATCCATCTACCACTGTTTCTCTGGCACGGTCAATAGAGATAAATGCAACATCAGGTAACGAAAACTCTAAATCGGCTATTGAGCTAAACTCGTTTCCATAAGTCATTGGAAAGCTGTAGATGATATCCGGATTACTAAAGCGAAGCGGGACAGGCAGGTCTTGTACGATGAGGCCATATCCATAATCGCTGAAAGCATTGGAATTCTTTTGCAAAAACTGATAGGCATGATCTATAGACAGCTCTGGCATCAGATCGCCTAAATTATATGAAACAGCCATATCGGCTACACCCATAAACGCAAAATAAAATACTATAGGGGTTTGTAGGAGCGTCTTAAAAGTATCTAATTTTTGTGCCTCAGGCCGTAATGCGGTAAAATCCCATGAATGAGCTTCCCCCGTAATGCTGAAATCGTAACCTTGATGATCAAAGGTGATGCTTGTCCTGACGGTATCTCCTGTCGATGGCATATCCGACTGGACTATAGTGATCTGGGCTTGTATCGTCAGTATCAATCCTAACTGAACTAAGGCCGGTAAAAAGAATTTAATTAGTTTCATAACTTATAGGTTTTATTGTTTTTTGTCGTTTAAATATGTCTCTGAATGAATCAAACTGTCGGCTAAAAATCAGGCCGATCCCTTGAGTATAAGGCGTATATCTTTCAAAGTAGGCATTTGAAATAAGGTTACTGGCATTAGAATGATTGAACGCCTTGAGTTGCAATCGGCCATCATTAGTCAGTTTCACATTGATATCGAAATCGCCTACTATATTACTTGCTTGCTGGGCTGCGCTACGGTTGTTGATCACACCAAAATTTCCATCTATAGACACCCTATCGTTGAACAGTTGTGTTGAGAGTGCCACCTCCACTTCCTCACTTGTCAGATTATCTCCCGGACGATAGTGAAGGCCTATATCAAAATCTCTACTGATCTGCGAGAGCCAGTTACTCAACTGACCCGACAGCATATCGAAAGAAGTGGCTCCAATAGAAAAGTTATCAATAGACGAATAGCTAAAACTGCCTAACATCAGCAGCGATATCATTTGTTGGGTCATCATCGCATCATTGGTCGTATCGATCACGCTGAACACTAATTGCTCCATTTGTTGGTCGGCACCGGGCAGCTTAAAGCTAAACCGTATATCGGGATTGAATAATTGGTTGGTCAGATGGATGATACAATCTACGTTCACTCTGTTACGAAGGTTGGAGGTGCTGTCGAATCCTAAGCCGGATACCGATGCTTTTACTTTATATACCCCTTTCACATCTATCTCGGCATCCAAAGGGTCGCCTGACCATGAGATGATCCCACCCGACTGTAGCTCAAACCGTTTTTTAATCAGGTTTTCAAAGGCGAAGTTAAACTGTCCGGTTTGCACTACATAGTCGCCATTCAATGAAAAGTCGCCCGAGGCATCCACTGCCATGCTGATATTTCCATTACCTCTTGATTCGAGGCTGCCCATATTATAAGGCATGATGATCTGCAGTGCAGCTTCAGGTGTCACCTCCATATCAATCCCTATGGCAAAGCTATCATCAGGCACTAAATTAGGTTTGGCTTCATCCTGATCCTCCTGCTCCTGATTAAAAGCTTCTACAAACCGTATATAGTCGCTCACACCTACTACGCTGCTATTATTCAGCGGAATCACTATACTTGTCCCACGTTGACTGATAACCCTGATACCCATATCAATATGATTGAGTGGCCCGCGTATAAGCACCTCGCCTGTAACAACTGCTGAGCCATAAAACAGTTCGTTTTGAGCCGGCCCGGTGTTCAATGCAATGAGCCTTTCCGGTTTGATAGAAATATCAAACACAAAATCACGTAAATATGAACTGTTTATCACACCATTTAAGACGCCTTTATTACCCAATGTATCGTATAATATAAGTTTATCCACTACTATACGTGATGGCTCTATCTTAAACGTATGCTGCAACGAATAGCGCGTATTAAGATAATCAATAGTAAAGCTGGTGCGTTGCAAATTTATTTCGCCTTCTAACTCGGGTGCTGACGGTTTTCCGTTTATTTTCAGTTCGCCAGATGCTACTCCTTCAACACGGCTGAGGATACCGGCCAGAAACTGGTTAAGCAATCTGAGCCTGAAATTCTCCAACGACAGCTCTAATGCCAACGGATCATCTTCTCTGTCAGGAAAATAAAATCCCCTTAGATTCAGCATACGTCCTGAACCAATATTACCGGTATGTATGATCTGCGTGTTCAGATAAATTGAAGCATCTTCCTGACTTCTCGAGCTGAGAATGCGTGCATCACCCAACTTTTCATCGTTAAGATACAGATCCGATATATGCAGATTAGATGTGAACACCGGATTTTTACTCAGATTAGAAAGCTGTAGATCGCCATCAATAATACCGTCCAGATCAAAGCCTAAACGACGTGTGATCACATCAAAGACAGAGATATCCCATTGATCAAACAGCAACATCAGTGTATCCGACTCTAACAAAGGCAGATTACCTTCTAAACTCAACTCACCGTTACCCCAGTGAAAAAGGAAATGGTCAAGGCGTACAAAATCTTGGGTAAAACGGATCCGATTCTCTCTTTGGAGCTTTACCACCGAATCATTGACAATTACATCAGCTTTAGTGATCTTCAGCTCGGCTAGCTGCTCGTCAGCCACATGATAATATCCTTTGATGTTTCCTTTGTTTCGTGGGATAGCCTTTTCGTTTTCCCATCCAAGCCCGAACAATGCGCTGTCGTTATGCAGTTGCAGTTGTAATAAAAGGCGGTCCATCCCAAATCGGCTGCTGTCGGACTGACTCTCAAAAAAGTTCAACCGATGCATCTCTATATTCAATCTGGCATCATCCATATCGCTACGCATATTCAGATAAGGTTGCTCGATCTTCACTCCTGACACATCAATCCAGTCGGATGCAAAAATTGCATACAACTGCTGTTGACGGGCTGTGAATGAACCGGAAAAATTCGTTCCTTGTGCGATAAGCAGATCAGGCTTAAACAGTTCAGAAAGGATACGGGTGTCTTTGAGTTGCAGGTTGAAATAAAAATCCTGCCGGCTTTGATACACCCCTTTATCGGCCAATGATTCAAACTCTAAATAATGCAATAAATATCTCTTCAGATCGGGTAACGCATTGTCAAACTGAAAGATTCCTGCCATTTCAAAGTCAAAGAAATCGGAATGGACTAATAGCTTCCGGTGCAATACAGGGTCTTCCAACATAGTCAGCTGAAGATATTGCATAGGATATTGGCCTCGGCTGTCGGTATATTCGGTTTCTTCCAATGTGATAGTGCCTAAGAAACTTTCAAGGTCAAGCCCTTTGAAATCGGCTTTCAATACAGTTTGCAGCTGCATCAGCTCATCGGTATCCAATAGTCCGAGTGCATAAAGGTCGGCATGTTGTATGTCGCAAGCTATATCAAATTGCGACTGCTCTTCTTCAAAGTTTGCCAATCCGTCAAAGCTCAATTGCAATTTAGGATCATTGAGTGTGAAATTGCCGTTAAAGAGATGTTGGTTCAACTCGCCTTGTATTTTAATATCCTTGAAAGTATTGGATAACAATGCGATAGAAGATATATTACCTTTTATATGTGCCTGAGCTGTTTCAAGGGTCAGTCCGCTACCGTCCACATGCATGTCCATAGACAACTGACCAAGCGTGTTGGACTGACCAGTCAGCTTACCTAACTCAAGCTGTTTGGTCTTCAATGAGCCCACATAACTGATTTGCCCGGTGTGTCGGTTTGAACGCATCACTAAATCAGTAGCAATATTACCCACAGTGCTACGCAAATCGGCTCTGGCCAGAAAATCGTTGTATTGACCTTCAAACAAACCTTTGATCTCTATCAATCCAGGAATATTAACCTCCTCAGGTATAGGAATATATTTTTCTTCAACCGGAATATGGAACGAACGAAGGTCATCCAAAGCTGTTGTCAATGACTGTATATTCATTTGTATATGCGAGGTAAAAAAATCGGGTAATCCTTTCATAGAAATATTTCCCATAAAATCAGTCTGTTCACCAAATCTGAGCTCAAACTCTTTGGCAGCAAAATCACTTACCGTTCCTTCCAGACGGCCTGAGAAATTTATTTTGTTGGGCATCTCATCCATGACTGCTGCAAAACAGGCTATGTCAGACATCTGTAGTACGCTGGGTCTGAAATCTGCAACTATATACACCTCTTCCACAAAATCCTTCAGCGCCTCTATCTCGTTAAACAACAAGTCTAAATCTAAACTAAGTGTGGAACGGGCTGTCTGAACGCTCAGATCAGATGTATGCACACCTTTGCCATCAATGATAAAATCTGTTGAGAGCTGCCTGATATCAAACCCACATCTTTCCTGAGCCGTCAGATGCTGAATACGTCCTGAGACCACACGATCGATCAGTGCAACTTTCTCGGCTCTCAACTCAATGCTGTCAACAACAAGGCGATCGTAATCCATCTCGCCCTCACCATACTGTCCGGCAAAATTTTCATTTATATACGCAAAATGACCGTTGTCTAACAACAACTTACGGATCATCACAGGGTATGGCTCAGCAGGTATAGTATCAGCCGGTTGATCAGATTTCAAACGGTTTAGTATGAGTTCATAATTAAAATCATCTTCACCATTGTAGCATATAAACCGGATGACGGGATCATGCAGTTCAATCTTTCGCAACGACAAGCCTTTCCCAAACTGATATCGAGCCGGTTGTAGCTTCAGCTTTTGGGTTTGTAGCAAGAGGGAATCGTGATGGTCATATACCAGAAGCCCATGCAGTTCGACCGACAAATCGGCGCTGATATAAAACCCTTTTAAAGTGATAGCGGTACCTAATTTATTTGAAACCCATGAAGTGGCAAGCCGTGCAGCAAAAGTCTGGATGAATGGGTCACGAAGTGAAACATAGGTACTGATCAAAAAGGCTGATATAGCTACGACCGCAAGGAGCAACCCTTCGCTAAGCTTTTTTTTGATATTTTTGTGCACCTTTTTCTTCACAAATGAGTGTTTATATTCTTGGCATCGAATCTTCCTGCGACGATACTTCGGCTGCAGTGTTAGATGGCACACGACTTTTGTCCAATATTACCGCCGGACAAGAAGTACACCGTGCCTATGGAGGTGTGGTACCCGAATTAGCCTCCCGAGCTCACCAGCAACATATAGTACCTGTCATTGATACAGCACTTAAAGAGGCAAAAATACATAAAAATCAACTGCATATTATTGCTTATACAAGAGGACCCGGACTTTTAGGCTCATTATTGGTAGGCAGCTCTTTTGCCAAAGCTTTTGCGTTAGCCAATAATTGCGTGCTGATAGATGTGGATCATATGGAAGCCCATGTATTAGCACATTTCATACAAAACTCCGATACACCTAAAAAAGTGCCACAGTTTCCATTTCTGTGTCTTACCGTTTCAGGTGGTCACACCCAGATAGTCAAGGTAAACCATTATTTCGATATGGAGATCATCGGCAAGACCATAGATGATGCAGCAGGTGAAGCATTCGACAAGGCAGCCAAGATCATGGGACTTGCCTACCCGGGTGGACCTGTCATTGATCGCCTGGCGCAAACAGCTAATCCCAACGCATACCAATTTCCCGAACCTAAGATTGAAGGATTAGATTTCAGCTTCAGCGGACTGAAAACAAGCTTTTTATATTTTATCCGCGACAGGCTTAAAGAAAATCCCGACTTCATACAAAATCACATGAATGATCTGGCTGCATCCATACAGCATAGCATCGTCAATATCTTAACGAACAAGCTAAAGAAAGCCTCGCAAACAACTGGAATCAAACAAATTGCGATTGCAGGAGGAGTATCGGCCAACAGCAGCTTACGCAACCGCCTGAACGAACTGGCACAAACGGAACAATGGGAGCTGTATATCCCTCCTTTTGAGTTTACTACCGACAATGCAGCGATGATAGCTGTTACCGGTTATTTAAAATATATACATGAACAACCATCTTCGCCATATGCTATACCTTATGCCAGGCAAGAAGCACGGTACGACCATACAAACGACCGATAACCTATGAACTGGGAACAACTTTTATCGGCACAACGTATCACCGGCTCATCAACTAAGACAGATATACGAAGTCAGTTTCAACGCGATTACGACCGTATCATCTTCTCCAGCCCCTTCCGACGATTGCAAAATAAAACACAGGTATTTCCCTTACCGGGTAGCGTCTTTGTACACAACCGACTGACACACAGCCTTGAAGTAGCAAGCCTTGGTCGTTCTATAGCTAATAGCGTAGCTCAAAAGCTTTTCGAGCGTAAAGATATTGACAGCAAACAAAAAGAGCTACTGCATGAATCAGGCTCTATAGTGTCGGCTGCCTGCTTAGCTCACGATTTGGGAAACCCACCCTTTGGCCATGCAGGCGAGAAAGCTATTTCTGGTTTTTTCAAGGATGGAATGGGAAAAGAACTCAAACCACTCATGCTACCACAGTATTGGGCTGATTTAGAAGAGTTTGAAGGAAATGCCAATGCATTCAGAATATTGACCCATCAGTTCAAAGGTCGGCGAAAAGGTGGATTTGCACTTACTAACGCCACATTAGCCGCAATGATGAAGTATCCGTATCCGTCTTATAACAGAGGCCAACGCAAGAAATATGGCTTCTTCCAATCGGAAAAGGAGAGCTTCATACAACTAGCTACACAGTGCGGACTTATATGTACCGACAGCCAACTGCCGGCTTATGCCCGCCATCCGTTAGTGTTCTTAGTAGAAGCAGCAGACGACATAAGCTATCTGATCATGGATATTGAAGACGCCCATAAACTACGCATACTCTCAACTCAAAAAACAGAATACCTGCTCCGCTTGTTTTTACATCCCATTGATAATCTTGAACAACTGAATTATATCCAACGTACCTATCAGGAGGTAACCGATACCAACGAACGTATTGCGTTTTTACGGGCAATAGTCATCAATATATTGGTTAAAAAAGTAGCTGAAATATTTCATATACATTATACCGATATCATGCAAGGAAGCTTCAACCAAAGTTTAGTCAGTGCACTGCCCGAATATCTGAACAAGGCCTTTGAGTCATGCAGTCAGATATCAGTTGAAGAGATATACAGGCATCCATCGGTTGTCAAGATTGAACTGAGCGGATTTAAAATCTTAGGCGGACTGATGGAACTATTTACAGAGGCTACACTCAAACCCGACAAATCGTATCATCGGAAGCTGTTATCGCTGATACCGATACAGTTTCAGCCTGAAAGTCAGGATATGTACAGCCGGCTACAGTCAGTAGTGGATTTTGTATCAGGTATGACCGATCTGTATGCCGTTCAGCTCTATCAGGATCTTAAAGGGATGTAGTCCACCTAACTAAATAGCAAACATGGGAATATAGCTTGAATAGTCTATTCACCAAAAAGCATTTCCTTTATCAGCCATTTCATTTGCTATTTTTCCTGACTTTGACGGTTTATTGTGTTAAATGTAGATTTCCTGAGATGTAACTTTTAGCTGGCCACTACACTTCATATCGCAGTAGGTACTATAAATGGCATCATATATCTTTTTTGCTCATTGCCTCATATACTTTACCACTCTACCTCAGAAACACACAACAAAGACCATATCCTGTAGCTAAAAGCCAATACACAATTTAAAATTTGAGTATTAGGTCCCATCAAGAAGCTTGATAAATTCCTGCATACAAAGAAATTTAATAGCTAAATGTTAAATATTTATTAATTAATCTTAAGTATGAAAAATTACAGTCACTTTAAATCACTCATAATCAATATTAAAGCTACTTATAATAAATTTACAGCTTAAAATCATTATTCAAACACTTGCTTTATTGGAAAGAATGCATTAGGTTCGTACTCTCATATTTTAGTGATTGCTACCAAATAAATCAGGCACATGATGAAAACACTCAAGATCAAGTGGATTAGATGTCCTTTAGAACGCCAGATAGAACAACCGGCTGCTATTCATTATAAAGGCAACAGCCGTAAACCCATGCAGATTGGTTACAGCTATTCGTACTACTTGCCTTACTGCACGACAAAGCACATTTACACACTTGGGAAAAACGACTTTGAGGCGTAAGGCCACCTTGTTTCCTCAATATAAGTAGGGTGGCCTGACTTGAATACATCAATCAAATTTAATTCGTAAAAAAAATGAAACAAAACATACAAACTTGTATTATTGTAGTATTCTTGGCTTTGGAGGCCCCGGCACAAACCTATGAACCTGTGATAGCCTCCGATACCATTTCCTGGGATATTACCTGGCAAGAAATGTTTGGAAACGTTCTGAGAAATCTTTATTCTCTCGAAAATGGAGACTCGATTTATCATTATCTGTATTTTCAAGGTTTTTATCCTTATGCTGAATACGTTGGAAAAATCCGGGAAGATAGAAATACAGGAAGAATATGGTACACACCACAAAATTATACTGAGGAGTACCTGATCATGGATTTAACCCTTTCGATAGGGGAGAATTTTGAACTACCAGTATTTAATACTAATACTCCTGTTGAAGTAGTTGATGTATATTACGTTGATCAGCGAAAGACTATCGAATTTGATTATCAAACCCAATGGAATGAGCCTTTACGGTTTATCGAAGGAGTTGGATCTACTAATATCTTATATATTGGCGCTGAACCGGATTGGTCTTTTTTGAATTGCAAGTTCGATCAGGGTGAGTTGGTTTATGTGAACAACAATATACTTTTTGACGGGTGCATGCCCGAGCCTTCTTCAATGGCTGAAAAGGATGAACTACAAAATGAAATCAGTATTTATCCGAATCCAAGCACTGGCACACTTGAAATTAATCTTTCAACAGACCATGATGCGCACATTAGTATACTTGATTTGTACGGAAGAATACTAAAACAGGTTTATTTTCAAAATTTCCCTAACCGTATTAATTTGCATGATTTCCCGAATGGTATATATTTTATCAGGGCTGAAGCCGCTGAATCATAATATGTAAAGAATTTTATACCTGTTTAATTCACAAACCTACAATTTACTTTCAAATCACACCATTTTCCCCTTTTGAATTTTGGATTTAGACCCGAATTGAGCGGAAATCAAGATTAAACAGTTATTTCTCGAAATTTTAGACATACCTCTCCCATTCACCTTTTTTTTGAAGGTGTAGATTTATTTTTGTTACATGTGAAAGAACGTTAGATGATAGCGCTTTGTCTAAATCCTGAGTACCTGAAATAGTAATAATAAGTTTTTAAATATATGTATC
>Ga0265293_10001151_pt1 | contig 59343 bp, 61 predicted proteins | sample Munlanlewell138R_FD_192505 | JGI IMG/M metagenome (GOLD analysis project Ga0265293, IMG submission 192505) | Leachate microbial communities from a municipal landfill in Southern Ontario, Canada - Leachate well 138R | ecosystem: Engineered > Solid waste > Landfill > Unclassified | place: Canada...
GTAGGACCTCTATTAACTGAAGAGTTTAGAAATATTCTTTTCGATACTGATAATGAGTATTTAAGTTTAGAAGAGTTACAAGAATTAGATATTGAGGCTTGGTACGATTACATGAGTTTTGAACTTCACTTAGAGTTCACTACATGGATGATGCCAGTAAGAATTCTTTCTATTAACAGAGCCAATATTGCCCGTTACAGTAGTTATGAGATGTCGGGTAGTGAATCACTCAAACCTGCTTTATTTTCTTGGTACAATAACATCTCTGTTTTCTCTTTAATCGATATTAATGAAGCTAACGACTGGAAAATTAAGCCTCTCTCCTTATTAACATTACAATCAAGAAACTCAATTGCTATCGGACCTGTTGGTTTTGATTTTTCTTACACCTTCCACCCTGGTAGAGCATACAATGAAACTAGAGAAGTTCAGTGGTCTGATGATTGGGAAGATTACATCACTTTCCAAGGGATCCAAGGATTTTTTGATATTAAGAGTAAGAGCTTAAGGGTCCTGTTTGGTAATGTGACCGACTATTTAGGCTATTCAAAAGATTCTGTTGGTATTGGATTAGAAAAAAGATACAACTACGGAGATGTTAAACCAAAGAACCACCAATTTGAGTATAAAATAGAGGTGGATGAACCCTCCTTGGTTGAAATCTTTATAAATGGAAAGTCAGTTTATAGAAGAGAGTTGCAAGCTGGAATTTATAAACTTAGAGATTTTATTTTTGCCCAAGGTGCTAACAAAGCAATTATTGAGATAACCCCTTTATATGATGAATCATTAAAGAAGGAAATTTATTTCAACTTGGCTTACGATTCTCGATTATTGGCAAAAGGGGATACCCTTTATTCAATGGGTCTCTCTTTTCCCAATTTCGATTTTGAGAATCCCAACTTTAGAATCAACCAACAAATTGGTGTAATTGACTCAATGTCTTTATCCTACACCTTGGGGGCAAGTCTAAATGCCATAAACGCCTCTTTACAAACAACAGTGGCTACCAATATTGGACCAATTGATTTATATGTGGCAGGTAGTTATTCAGAACCCTTAAAATTTGGCCACGCTGAGAGGGTTAGCTATCGTCTTTCTAGTAAAAAAGAGAATACAATATTTGGTGGATTTGATATCTCAGTGGGTTATCAAAGTGGTTCTTACAACACCTCTTTAAATGTGATGGGATTAAATCCTTCAACATTATCTGACATGATAGATTTATCTGCATCAACTAGTGGAAACTTTGGTCCAAAGATTCGTTACTACCTTAGTGGAAACTTAAATTGGGATTTAGCTTTTGAGAATCCTAATTGGAGAGCCTCTGCCACACTCGGAACTTCAATAATTCCAAAAGTCTCACTCAATGGTTCGTTGAACTTATTTAACTCTCCACTGACAAACAAAGTTGAGTTGAAAGGGCAAATTAGTGGAAGTGTTGCAATTACGACAGCACTGAATGTCTCTGTTTACAGTGATGTTGAAACTTCAGTTACTGGAAGTTTAAACTGGCGAGTCTTTAAAACTAAAAATAATAGCATGCAGTTTAACTTAAGTGGAATTGACTTTACTGACCCACTAAATAGCTTTAGTGGCAATGCTACTTTCAACCACTCCTCTAAAGCGTTTGGTTTGTCATTGAGACAACAATTTAGTGAGAACTTTAAAAAGTTTACCACCTCAGTCTCCTTTAACACAGCCATAGCTTACGCTGGGGGGCTTATTGGAATAACTCGCTCAATTGGGGATAACTTCTTATTAGTGCGTCCTAAAGGGGCCTTAAAGGGCGCAGATATTGCAGTAACAAGAACTATGACTAGTGAACCTGCTTCTTTACCATCTCTATTTGGGACTTCTACCTACTCAACCATTAATACTCACCAAAAGAATAACATTGTAATTTATGGGGTGGGGGACTCAATAGTCTCTAGTGGAGGCTCTTACATTTATGACTTTACCCCTCGACCTCGCCAAGGCTATGCAGTAAAACTGTTTGCCGATAAGAGTTACTCTGTAGTTGGAACACTTTTAAGAAAAGAGGATGCTTCCTATTCTCGCTACACAACAGACTTGTGGCGTGTGGAGTTAAATGAAAATGGAAATGAAGAGTTGGTTTACGATGAGTCTTTATACCTATTTACCGATGAGACAGGTTTCTTCTTTATAAACGGTGTTTCTAGTGGAACTTATCAATTTAGCTTGTACTTACCAGGTAGTGATGAAGATGATTTACCAATTGATATCAGATTCACCATAGTGGGAGATCCCAAATCGACAGTTCCACAAGTTTATATCTTAGAGAATTTTGTTGCTACCACAATTAGTGATGCTTTTGAGCAACTCTACTTTGATCAAATCATGGGAATCGATAGTGAATTAACTATCTTTGATGAGAATGGGTACTTCTGGTTGAACATTGAAATGTTGTTAGAAGAGGATGATTTTTGGAACGACTATTTCCCAAATAGAAGTCTTGTACAATCAACATTTGATGATGAAATGGACTTCTTTAGCGATGAACCTAGAAGAGCTAAAAAAGAGAGCGCACTCACTTTAATGAGCGAACAACAACGGGGATTTATCTTAAATTTATCACGCCTCAATTTTATGGTAAAACCTTATCTAGATTTAATTCTTCCAAAACTGTGATAAAGCTCATATCCCTTGCTGAAATAGCAAATTATGGCTATTATTAGTGCATGGGCAGTAAATTAATATCAGAAATTTTCAGTGTCGAAGAGAAGGCAGAAAAACTTGTTGCCGATGCAAAAAAAGAGGGTCAAAATGCCCTTTATGAGGAGCAACAACGTCAAGAGATCAAGTTTAACCAAGAGATCGCATTAGCTAAATCGATTAAAGAGGATAAAATTGATCAAGCAGAGAAATTATCTGCCCAAAGAGTTGAAAAATTCAAACTAGAGATAGAACAAAAGGAGCAAGAGGACAAACCTCTAAAAGAGTGTGCTGAGACAATCGCAACTAAGATGGTAGAAATATTATCAACCACATATCTAAAAGAGGGTAAATAATTTGTCCTTAAGAGATCTCAACAAGTATGCATTCATAAATGCTAAACTCCGCTCCCGAATTGCAAACATGCTTGATGATAAACAAATTGAGACTCTTTTAAATAGCACCTCCTTAGAGGAGCTTTTTCACCAATTAAGGGGAACTAGCTACCAAAGTCTTGCAGAGCTATACGATGAAAGTGGTGATATCCAACGCCTAGAGGCTTGGATCTTCAGTCGTAACGTCTCAATCTTTAAAGAGGTTGGGCGATTGATGGAAGATACACATGTCTCTTTAATTGCAGCATTAGGGGTTAAGCAAGAGGTTGAAAATCTTAAAGGGGTTATTAGACTTTGGTTTAGTAACAAAATCAAAGATCAAAACATAGATTACCGCTACGGTTATCTATATCAAGGTAAAATAGTTAACGATATTGATTGGGATAAGATAATCAATGCTGAAAACTTTGAACAAATAAAAGAATCTTTAAAAGGAACTTTGTACTACAAACCTTTTAAAGAGTTTGATATTGAACGAATTAATAAAGAGGGACTATTTACTTTAGAGACCTTATTAGATCGCACCTGGTTTTCTCACCTCAGAAAAGAGGCAAGAAAGCTAAATAAAAGAGATCGAGAGCTTGTTGAGGAAGTTTTAGCTCGTGATGCCGATTTGAAAAACATTATTAACTCAGTGAGAACTGGTTATTTGTATGGAGTAGATTCTGAGATTTTAGAACAATCAATGTTTGAAGGGGGAAAGGTAACTCAAACCCAAGAGTTTGAAACTTTCTTAGCAACTGATGCTCAACAAAGATCAATTAGCAACTTAGTAGCTAAACACTATCCCGAGTTGGCAAAAGAGCTTCATGAGAATAAAGATAAAAGTCCTAAAGAGAAAACTTTGTTAGTTGAGCACTACCTTTTTGCAGATCGGCGTAAAGAGTTTAACAAGATGCTTAGAGGTTATCCATTTAGCTTCGGAATTATATTAGCTTATTTCTTTTTAGAAGAGCGACAAGATAAACTGATTAGAACAGTTATAAACGGAATTAACTTTAAACTTAGCGCACAAGAGATTAGGGAGGCAGCTTTATGAATGTATTTACAGTTCCAATGAGACTATTGACGGCCGTTGTAATTGATGAAGCTGCCGATAAGGTTAAAAGTAGGTTGTTAGATTTGGGAGTTTTGGACTTTATCAAAGTCTCTAACTTAGCTCCAGATCAAAAAGAAAAATTAACTGAAGAGGCAGTTGAAGAGAAGTTGGCATTGTATGGAAATCTACGTGCCCGTATTGAGACTCTGTTTCAACAAGCCAATTTAAATCATCCCCCAATTGAAAAAATTGATCCTAACGATGTTCAGGCTCTTAACACAACTAAAATAAAAAGTAGGATTGATGAAATAAGTGATGAGTTAGGGGAAATTAGAGATAAGCAAAAACAACTTAGCCAATTAAGAATCAGAGTAGAAGAGATGTACAGCTACTTAGTTGATAACAAACTTCAATATCTTGATGTTCGTATTGGTAAACCTGAAAGTGTCACATTAGATGTCTTAGAGGGAAGGTTAGTTAACTTAGCTCACACAATAGTTGAAAACAAAAAATGGGATCAACTAATCTTATTAACCTTAAGGCGTGATCGACAACAAATAACTCCAATAATGGAGACTCTAAAGTGGGTTGAAAGCAGTGATGGCTCTCTTAATAAAAGGGCCTTAGAGATTCTTGAAGAGCATCTAAAAGAGAGTTTAATAGACTTAGATCAACAAAACAGACTAATTAAAGAGCAGATTAAACAAAGAATTGCCAAAGACCAAAATGAGTTAGAAGAGTTTTGGTCTCAATTGAAATTGCATGAACTACTTAATCAAATTAGTGGCAACTTTAGTAGAACCCGAAATACCACTATTTTTAGTGGGTGGGTGCCCGCCTCTAAAAGTGAGAGTTTAGAAAAAGCAATTAGAGAGGCAAGTGACAATTCTTGTGTAATAGAGTGGACTGAAGCAGAGAGCTTACCTAGAGAACAAGTTCCTGTAGCAGTAGATGATATCCCTTTATTGCGCCCATTTCAAAAGTTAGTAGATAACTATTCAGTACCTGAGTACGGGACAATAAACCCAACTCCATTTGTAGCTGTATCGTATTTAGCAATGTTTGGGTTAATGTTTGCCGATGCAGGGCAGGGGTTAATCATTTTGTTACTTGGAATACTTGGAACTAAGTTTTATAAACCTCATCCAAGTGGAAAACCTTCAATCATTAGCGGTGATATGTACAACCTTTTTATCTACTTAGGTTCTGCTTCAATTGTTAGTGGGGCCCTTTTTGGCTCTTATTTTGGTTTTCCTTTGTTTAAACCGCTTTGGTTTAACTACCACGAGGTGGTTGCCTTAGGGGAGTATGGGGGAAGAACTGTCTACTCAATTTTAAAGATTACCATCTGGTTTGGAATTGTTGTTATAGGAACTGGTTTGATTCTCAACTGGATTAATTTAATTAGAAAGAAAAGTTATGTGAAGTTGTTGATGGATAAGAATGGTCTTATTGGTGGGTGGATTTTTGGCCTTGGAGTTTGGACTGCTTTTGCTTTTGTAGCTACTGGTTATAAATCAATTCCCTCTTCTCCTTTTGTCCTTTACGGCTTTGCAATCCCTTTAATTGCCTTATTATTTAAAATCCCTTTACAAAACTACGATTTGAAAAAATCGGGGACAGAATTAGAGAAGCAAGGCATTGGTTCATTAATTATGGACATTGTTTTAGAGTGGATAGTAGATATCTTAGAGATCTTTAGTGGATTTTTAGCCAACACCTTATCGTTTATGAGGGTAGCGGGGTTAGGAATTGCCCACGTTAGTTTAATGACGGCCTTTAGTGAAATGGCCAATATGACTAGCGGAGTTGCTGCCATTTTAATATTAGTAGTTGGAAACGCTTTAGTAATTGCACTTGAGGGGCTATCTGCTGGAATTCAAGCACTTAGGTTAAACTACTACGAATTCTTTACTAAGTATTTTACCGGCCGTGGGCTGTCGTATAATCCAATTGCATTGCGTCCACACGCAGGCAAAAGTAATTAGTTAGGAGGTTCACATCGTGACCATGCAAATGTTTAAAAGACGTCTTGTTTTATCAATCTTTCTAACCTTCGGAGCATTAGTTTTATCGGGAGTACTATTTACACCTCCACTATTTGCTGCCAATGGTGCTGAAGTAGCTGCACAAGCTAGCCCCACCGCTTTAATGTGGGTTGTTATTAGTGCTGCTGTTGCATTCTCTGCAGGAGCTATTGCTGCAGGTTTTGCTATTAGCCACGTAGGTGCTGCTGCAATGGGCGCAATGAGTGAGAAGCCTGAAATTGGGGCTCAAGCACTTATTTTTATCGCTTTAGCAGAAGGTTTAGTTGTTTTCGGATTCATTACTGCCTTGATGATTTTAGGAAAAGTGTGATTAGAAGATGCGTTATTTTGTTATCGGAGACGAAGATACTGTTTTAGGTTTCTCTTTAGTTGGAACTAGAGGAATTAGTGCCTCTAATGAAAAAGAGGCCTCTGATGCTCTACGTGAAGCACTAGAGGATCGCCAAAATGGGATTATTATCATGACGCAAGATGTTGCTGATATGATAAGAAGTGAAGTTGACCGATATATCTTTAGTGAATCGTTTCCCCTTATTGTTGAGATTCCTAACCGCTCTACGGGGGGTGTCTCACGAGATTTAAGGAAACTAGTTAATGAGGCAATTGGAGTATCTATATGAGTGAAAAGCGCACTGAACATCTTTTTGATGGAATTTTACAAAGTGCTCAAAAAGAATCTGATACTATTTTAGCCAACTACAAAAAAGAGGCTGAACAGCTTGAAGCTACCTATGTAAAAAAGATAGAGCAAGCTGTAGAGGCCGAAACTAAGGCTACAGAAAATAGGTTAGCTCAAATTCAAAGAGCAGAAGAATCAACAATTAGAAACCTCCAAAGGCGTCATGACGTAAGTTATTCTCAACGACTTAGGCTTTTAGTGCTAGATTTAGTTGCTAAAAAGATGGAAAACCTAGTCGCCTCTAAACACTACAAAGAGGTTTTAATTGGGTGGATAGCTGAAGCGGCAATTGGATTAGATCAAAGCGAGGCGATAGTCAACTACTCTTTTAAGGAGAGTGTTGATCAAACGATGCTTGATGAAGCAACTAAGTTGATTAAAAAAGCAATTGGCAAAGATGTTAAGTTGCACTTGGGAACTAATAGTTTAACTAGCTTGGGTATTGAAGTTACCTCCTTAGATAAAAAGGTGGCTTACAACAACCAAGTTGCAACTCGCCTTATTCGCCATGAACGGGATTTGAAAGAATTGATGGAAGGGCACACATGTCGAAAAGGATAGTAGGACAAGTTAAAAGAGTTAATGGACCCGTTATAACAATCAAAGGTGTTACCGACGCCATGATGATGGAATTAGTTCACGTAGGAGAGCAGATGCTCATCGGGGAGTTGGTAAAACTTGATGGAGAAACGGCAATTGTCCAAGTTTATGAAGAGGCCACTGGTATTGCCCCAGGGGATAACGTTTATGGGACAGGAATGCCCCTCTCTGTTGAATTAGGACCTGGAATAATTGGTACAATTTACGACGGAATTCAGCGTCCTTTAGAACGATTAAAAGAACTTGGCGGGGACTTAATTGAAAGGGGAATTGACTCTCCTTCAGTAGATCGTAATAAAAAGTGGGACTACACTCCTATAGCCGCAATTGGAGATGAGTTAACTGCTGGACAAATTATTGCAACAGTTCAAGAAACTCAGCGGGTAGAACACCGCATCTTAGTTCCCCCTCAACTTAAAGGAACTGCCCCTTATAAAGTTATTAAAAGAGCTGAACAGGGCACTTACAAAGTTGATGAAGTTATTTATGTAGTTGAGAACCAAGAAAAAGATAAAATTGAATTAACAATGGTTCAAAAATGGCCCATTAGGGTTCCTCGTCCTATTAGTGAAAGAAAGCCACTTTCAGTTCCTTTAATTACAGGCCAAAGAGTTATCGACATGCTCTTTCCTTTAGCTAAAGGGGGAACAGTAGCAATTCCTGGAGGTTTTGGAACAGGAAAAACAATGACTCAACACGCAATAGCTAGATGGTGTGATGCAGATATAATCGTCTACATTGGGTGTGGAGAGAGGGGAAATGAGATGACCGACGTTCTAAGAGAATTTCCCCACCTCATTGATCCTCATACAGGACGCTCTTTAATGGAGCGGACAATCTTAATTGCTAACACCTCAAATATGCCTGTATCAGCGAGAGAGGCTAGTATCTACACAGGGATTACTTTAGCTGAGTACTACCGTGATCAAGGTTATCACGTCGCTATTATGGCCGATTCTACCAGTAGATGGGCAGAAGCACTCAGAGAACTTAGTGGAAGGATGGAAGAGATGCCAGCAGAGGAGGGCTTTCCTGCCTACTTACCCACTAGAATTGCTGAGTTCTATGAAAGGGCAGGTTATATGGGCCTTTTAGGTGGAGGAGAAGGATCAGTATCGGTTATTGGGGCTGTTTCACCTCCAGGAGGAGATTTTTCAGAGCCTGTAACTCAACACACCCGCCGCTTCGTTAGATGCTTTTGGGGCTTAGATCGTGCTTTAGCAAGTGCCCGTCACTATCCAGCAATCAGTTGGCTAGAGTCTTATTCAGAGTATGTTGAAGAAGTTGCCCCATGGTGGGAAGCTAAAACTGATGGGCTCTGGAGTGAAAGTAGACAAGAGATTATGGAGTTGTTGCAACGGGAAGTTAGATTGCAACAAATTGTAAAACTTGTTGGTCCAGATGCCCTTCCTGATAGTCAAAACTTCATCTTAGAAGTTTGTTCCTTATTTAAAACTGCTTTCTTGCAACAAAATGCATTTGATGAGAATGATCGATACAGCACAGTAGAGAAGCAAATTGGGATGTTAAAGATAATTTTACGCTATTGGGAGTTGGGCTCAGAGGCAATTAGTCATGGAATCCCTCTAATTAAAATTAGAAGGATGAAAGTTGTACAAGAAATTGTAAGAATGCGTTTTACAGTCTCAAATGAGAATTTAGAAGAGCTTGATCGAATAGGATTACGCTTAGAACGCTCGATGAGCCAAATCGGGGGAATATATGAGCAGCGCAAATAAGTTTGTAGGTCTTGATCGCCAGTTGTTAAAAGGGCGTGAATATGTTGGAGCATCTAGAATTGATGGACCATTAGTTTACATGCGCAATACCCACCCAGTTGGTTTTGGAGAGTTAGTTGAAGCTATTGATAACGATGGTAACAGACGTACCGGTCAAGTTTTAGATACAAGTGACGATGTAGTTGTCGTTCAACTGTTTGAAGGAACTAGTGGTTTAACACTTCCAGGAACCCGCATTAGATTTATGGGTGAGCCTTTAACACTCCCTGTAACTGATCAAATGTTAGGAAGAGTTTTAAACGGCTTAGGTTATCCTCGTGATGGGGGAGCTTTACCTAAAGGGGAAGATGAACTAGATGTTAACGGGTTAGCTATTAACCCAACAGCACGGGAGTACCCACGAGATTTTATTCAAACAGGGATTTCTATCATCGATGGATTAACCACTTTGATCCAAGGACAAAAACTGCCAATCTTTAGTGGAAATGGAATGCCACACAACCAGCTAGCTGCCCAAATTGCCCGTCAGGCAAAAGTATTAGCAGCTGATCAAGAGTTTGCCATTGTCTTTGCTGCAATGGGTGTTAAATACGACGTAGCACGCTTTTTCATCGACTCTTTTGAAAGTTCAAACGTTTTAGAGAACGTTGCTTTATTTTTATCTTTAGCAGATGATCCTTCCATTGAAAGAACCATTACACCAAGAACTGCTTTAACACTAGCTGAACACTTAGCGTATACTAAAGGAAAGCACGTACTGGTTATTATGACCGATATGACTAACTACTGTGAATCTTTAAGAGAAATTTCAACCTTAAGAGGAGAGATTCCCAGTAGGAAAGGGTATCCAGGATATCTATACTCCAACTTAGCTGAATTATATGAAAGGTCGGGTAAAATAAGTGGAAGAAATGGCTCTATTACCCAATTACCAATCTTAACAATGCCCAATGATGATATTGGCCACCCAATTCCAGATTTAACTGGTTATATCACCGAAGGACAAATAGTATTTGATCGAGAGATGCATGGTCGGGGTATTTATCCACCAGTCAATGGATTGCCCTCTTTAAGTAGGTTAATGAAAGATGGAATAGGAGAGGGGATGACCCGTGAAGATCACCCCCACTTAGCAAACCAACTTTTTGCCTCCTACTCCCATGTAAAAGATGTTAGAAACTTAGCCTCTGTAATTGGAGAAGAGGAGTTGACAGCAATTGATCACCGCTACTTAAAGTTTGGTAATGTATTTGAACAAGAGTTTGTTAAACAATCATTTAATGAAAACCGCTCAATTGAAGAGACTTTAGAGTTGGGATGGAGAGCTTTAAGTGAGCTTCCATCAGAAGAGTTGCAGCGGGTAACCGACGAAGAGATCGAAAAGTATTATAGGAGATAGGATGGCTCGCAATGTTGCCCCAACCAGAAGTAACCTCCTCAAACTAAACGACGAGTTGAAATTTGCAACTTTAGGGCATGAACTGCTCGATCAAAAACGCTCAATCTTAGTAGTTGAGCTTTTAACTTTAGTTGACCAAGCAGTTGAGTATCAACATAGAGTTGATACTGCCTTATCTAAAGCTGCCGATTCGATGGGAAAATCGATTTTGGAGATGGGAAGATTAAGAGTTGCTAACCTCTTTGGTTCAGTAACAATTAACTCTTCCATTGAGTTGGGACAAAGGAAAGTTATGGGAGTGCGCCTTCCAACAGTAGATACAACTTTTAGTGGGTGGGGACCCTACTTTAGCCCAGAAGGGACAACTTTAAGTGTGGAAAATGCCTTGCAAGATTACCGAGATGCATTAGAGTTGATGGGCCAACTTGCTGAGTTAAAGCTTTCTATCATGAGATTAGCTCGTGAAGTTAAAAAAACAATTAGAAAAGTTAACGCATTAGAGAAAATAGTTATACCTGAATTAAAAGAGACATTAGCTTACACTCAAAGTAGAATAGAAGAGGCCGAAAGGGAGAACTTTATGTTGATGAAACAGGTTAAAGAGAGAATGGATCGAGAGAAAGAGAAAGCTGAAAGGGAGGCTAACAATGGTTGAGCCTTTTAAGGAAATCTTAGTTTATCTTGACGGTTCAGAAGATTCGGTGAGTGCAGCAATGGCAGCAATCATGTTGGCTAATCGCCTAGAGGCTTCGCTAACGGCTATCTATGTTGTAAATACACGTGCCTTAAGAGATCTAGTTAGTGCCCGTATCTTTTTGGAGTTTGAAGAACAAGAGTATCAAAGGGACATTGAAGGGGATGCCATTAGGTATCTTAATCACGTTAAAGAACTTGGTCAGCAAAAAGGGTTAGATGTAAAAACAATTAAAACATCGGGAGCTGTTAGTGCTGAAGTTACCAAGTACCTTCAAGAGAACAATATTGATCTATTAGTCATTGGAGGACTTAGTGAGATTCGCAGTCGCCGTGATGAGTTACTAAGTGAAACAGATCGGATGTTACGTAGTGCCCCTTGCCCTGTTCTAGTTGTACGTGATAACGATGAAATTTGGGATAAGTTTGAAATTGCACCAAGTGCCACTAGGAGTGAGAAATGACAATAGCTGATGTAATAAAAAAAGAGTTAATAAAAATACCTGTTGTTGCTACCACAAAAACTGGTGTAATTGAAGAGCTAATAGATCTTTTAGTTTCGGTGCGTCCAAACTTAGATCGAGATGAGTTAGTTAGCGCTGTTTTAGCTCGTGAAACACTCGGTTCTACTGGCTTAGTTGATGGAATTGCCATTCCTCATGCAAAAACTGCTGCAGTAGACTCTATAGCTTTAGTTGTTGGTATTGCAAAAGAGCCAATTGAGTTTGACTCTCAAGATGGCAAAGGGTCTCAGTTTTTCTTTTTAGTGTTAGCTCCAGAACAAGAGTCTCGTTCTTACATCGAAGTTTTAGCATCGATAGCAAGGGCAACAAATAGCTCTTACATGAGAAGATTGTTAGCTGCTTCTGAAAGTGCAGATGATGTATTAGCTCTAATATTTAACTAATAGCCTAACTCTTCACCAACTATGTAGACAGAAATTCTCCCTTTAACACTTTGACGTCCAAAAGTGACCATATTGCAACATATTCCGTTATCACAAAGGCCAACTGGAATTGCCATTAAATCATCTGGATCAATAAATGGGGCAATACAAAGACCATCTTTAACACAAGGGGTATCTATTTCTAATCTCATTGCATTAGCAGGAGCTGCAAACTGTTTTACTCTATTTACTGCATCTTTCAAAGTTGGAACTATCTTTTGAACTCCAACTACAACAACAACTTTTTCTGGTCCATATAACATAGGTGCTACTCGATTGCTTCTTCCATCAACACAATAGAGCTCTCCTCTTTCAGTTACTGCATTAACACTAGTTAGAAAAAGATCTGCACTAAAAGCTGCTCTAAAGCGCTCTTTAACTTGTTGTTCTGTTAAATTGCTCTCATAGCGGTCTATGAGGTTGTAAGGACCATTACGAAGCATCTTAACTGCTCCAGTCTCACTAAGGGTAGCAGAGCCTCCTAAAGCGACAGTAGAGTCTTCTTCAATAATATAACGGAGCATAGGAAGAACATCTTGGGCAGTTGGAATAAAAGCTGCCTCCATATTGTTTTTCTTAAGATTTTCTATTGTTCGGGCAATTTGTAACTCACGAACTCGATCTGTATAGATATCCATTTTAATCCTCCAACAACTTCTACTAATTAAAACTTATCATAGACAGTAGGTTGTGCAAAGGTTATTCTAAAAATATGAGAGTAACATTTGTTGGAGCTGCACGAACTGTTACTGGTTCATGCACCCTTTTAGAAACTTCAGGCAAAAAAATCTTAATCGACTGTGGGCTCCCTCAAGGAAATGATGAAAAAGTACTAGGCCTTCAACTTCCTTTTGACCCTGCTTCAATCGACTATGTTTTCTTAACTCACGCTCATATCGACCACTCAGGTAGAATACCGTTGTTGGTTCGTAAAGGATTTAAAGGACAAATTTATGCTACTGATGCAACAGTAGATCTTTGTTCAATAATGTTAAGTGATAGTGCTCACATACAAGAGATGGAGAATGAGTGGCTCAATAGAAAGAAATTAAGAGCAGGGGAGAAGTTGGTAGAGCCATTGTATGAGGTTAAAGATGCACAAAGGGCAATGGAGCTATTTGTTGGCTTTAGCTACGATCAAAGGATTAAAGTTACCGATAATATTGACATTGAATTTACTGATGCAGGACATCTTTTGGGTTCTGCTTATGTTCAAATTTGGGCAACAGAGGGGACAGAAAGGCGCCATTTAGTTTTTAGTGGTGATATTGGAAACTTAGACCAACCCCTTATTAATGATCCAGCTATGATTAAAGAGGCCGATTTTGTAGTTGTTGAGTCCACTTACGGAGATCGTAACCATAAACAAAGTAAATATGCTAGTCAAAAAGAGGCAACCGAAGGGAGAAGCAAACAACTTGCTGAAATAATAAAAGAGACCTTTGACAAAGGGGGAAATGTTATTATTCCCTCTTTTGCTGTGGGAAGAACTCAAGAGCTCTTATACCTACTACGTAATATTATTAATCATAACCTCTTACCAGAAATTCCTTATCTCCCTGTCTTTTTAGATAGCCCATTAGCCATAGAAGCCACAAAGATATTTTCTAAAAATATTCACGGCTATTTTGATGATGAGGCAATGAAGTTAGTTGAAGAGGGGCATAACCCACTAATATTTGACAGCTTAACTGCTACAGTTAGCGCAGATGAATCCAAAGAGTTAAACTTTCGTAAAGAGAGTTGTGTAATTATTAGCTCCAGTGGGATGTGTGAAGCAGGTAGGATAAAACACCATTTAAAACATAACCTCTGGAGAAAAGAAAGTAGCATAGTTTTTAGTGGCTACCAATCTAGTGGAACTTTAGGGCGCTCTATAGTAGATGGGGCAAAGCAAGTTACTATCTTTAGTGAAAAAATTGATGTAAAAGCCTCCATTAAAGTTTTAGAAGGGATAAGCGGACATGCTGATCAACAGGGATTAATAAGATGGCTTGAAGGTTTTACTACTAAAAAACCACGTCATATCTTTGTAAATCATGGCGATGAGCAAGTAGCTCGTTACTTTGCAGGACTATTAGCAAGTAAATACGGTTTTAAAGCTTATGCTCCAATGGTAAGAGAGTCGTTTGATTTACTATATGATGAACTTCCAGTAAGTGAGAAAGCTAGAAAGTGGATTTTAGGTATTAACCAACTCAAAGTAGCGTTACAACACTTAGATAAGAGTTTAGACGCTTTCAATGAGGTGGTAAGTAGATTTAAAGAGCATGCAAAGAAAATCTTTGAAGATCCAATTAAAGAAGACCCAGAACGTTTAGGTGATGCTGTAGAGCGCTTTGCCCAACAAATTGAAAAGTTGTACAATGACTTTAACGATAATGAGAAAGGAAAATAAGATGAAAATATTGGCCATTGGAAAACAACCTGGAGAAGTGGAGCAACTAGTTGGTGGTAGTGTTGCTAAATATGTTGAAGGCGGGTCAAATGTAATAATCTGTTCTGTCACTAACGGTTCTAAAAATAAAGATGAAAGTACTAGGTTAAAAAGAATGGCTGAAGGCTCTCGTGCTGCAAACTTTTTAGGGGCAAAATATACAACGCTTGATATAGATTTAGATGAACTAGATGAAAATGATACAACACAAGTAGATAAACTTTATACCCTAATAAACTCAATCGGTGTTGATATTATCATCTCTCCTCCAATGACAGAGGCCAATAGCGTTAATGATCTACTATTTAGAGCCTTAGATAAAGTTTCTAATAAAGAGATAAAGCTTTATCACGCTGATCGATTTGATGGAATAGAAAGTGGGGTAGATTTGTTTATTGATATCAGTGATTACTTAGAGAAAAAAATAGAATCGTTAACAATTCACATCTCACAAGTAGAAATACTTAGAAAATCTAAACAGATGAACATTTTACACAATGTTGAAGTGGTTGCTAGCTACCGGGGCCTACGTATCGGCACCCGGTTTGCCGAAGGCTTTAAAGCTAGCGACACATATGGACTAGAAAGTAGTAATCTACTTACTTAAAAGTCCTCTTTGACATATTTACCATCAACAAATCTTAGTTGAGTTCCAACGACAGAGTCCTCAGGGATATCTTCAAAAGGTATCTCAATGGTTCTTCCATCTGATGTGTTACACACAGCAAAATCTTCTTCAAAACGCTCAACTTTGTAAATTACGCTCATTATTTTCTTCTCCCATTAATAATTATTGAACCATAAATATAATGGTAGTTTTTAAAATAAGCAAACATTAAATGGAATTAAATCCTAACTCCTCATTAATAGCTCTCATCCCCTCAATAGTTAGTTCAATGATTTTATCAAATTCAAGGCCAACTAACTCAACACCCTTAAGAATAATTTCTCGATTAACATTGGCTGAAAACCCTTTTGTTTTAAACTTCTTTTTAACCGACTTAACATTTAAATCCATTAAAGATTTAGAGGGTCTCATCAATGCAGTGGCACTAACTAAGCCTGTTAGTTCATCAATTGTATAAAGAACTTTTTCCATGATGTGAACAGGTTCAACATCTGTTACAATTTTCCACCCGTGTGATAAAACAGCTCTGATCGTTTTTTCATCAACGTTTGCCTCTTTTAACATCTCTGGAGCCTTTTTAAGGTGCTCTTGTGGATATAATTCGTAATCAATATCGTGTAAAAGACCAACATTTCCCCAATACTCAACATCTTCATTAAAATGTTGTGCAAAGTGGCGCATCACAGCTTCCACACTTAACGAGTGGCGCAATAAACTCTCTGTTGAGTTATATTTTTTATATAGTTGTAAAGCCTCTTCTCGATTCATAAGTAGATTCTCCTTCTCTTTTATAAATTTGTACCACTTCAGAGAAATTCCCACAATAAGGGGAAAATATTTTCTATTTCTCCCTCTTTTACAAAGGCAGGTGATATGCTAAGATATATCAAAACGACCACCGCACTTTATGCGGTAATTTTTTCGTTTTAAGGAGGATGCTATGTCTACTACAGACGATAGCGCTAGTAGACGTTATCGCAAATCTTTAGCAATAACAGCCCTCCTAAAGAAATACGCCATTTAGCTAATAAGATATTTGCTAATGGTTCCGAAGAAGGGCATTGGAGGAACCATGATTACAATTAGACAAAACTTAGTTACACCCTTAGTGCCAACCGAGACACCCATTAAGCCATACACATGGGTCGATGCTCGGGAGGTAACCAGAGATGACATTACCCAACTACAAGAAGAGTATGGGATTGAATCTGAACTACTTGCAGATATTATGGACTTGGATGAGCAATCCAGAATTGAGCAAGAGGAGCACTATTTAGCCCTCATTGCCCGTTTACCTGCATTTGCTGACGATAGTCACGGCATAAATCAATACTGTGTCCCTTTGGGAATAGTGATGATGGAAGATACGATTATCACTATATGTCAAAGCGATTCAGTTATTTTAGAAGATTTTGCCCGTAGTCGTTTTAGGCAATATCCAATTCAAACCCAAGAGGGGTTTGTCATTAGTTTGATGAGTAGGGCAGCGATGGTCTACATTCGACTATTAAAGTATTTAAATCGCCAAAAGAGTTTAATTGAGGAAGAGCTGTACCGCTCTGTTCGTAACGATGAGTTACTACAACTTTTGGCAATTCAAAAATCTTTAGTCTATTTTGCTACCAGTTTAAGTGCTAACGAAGTTCTTTTAGAAAAACTTCGTCGCTTTCCCCACTTTAAATTAAACGACGATAAAGAGAGAGAATTTTTAGAAGACGTTATTATTGACAATAAACAAGCCATTGAGATGGCAGCAATCTACTCTTCAATCTTAACTGGAACTATGGAATCTTTTGACTCAGTTATTTCAAATAATATGAGTAACTCTTTAAGAAGGTTATCCATAGTGACAGTTGCCTTTATGTTTCCCCTCTTTTTAGCCTCCTTTTTTGGGATGAATTTAAACTTACCTTTTATTAAGAGCCCTTATGCCCCTTGGGTGGTACTAGTTGTTAGTATCCTCGCAATATTTGGCTCAATTCATTTTACTAGCGACCGCCGTTTAGCTCGTAAAGCTGAAAGGGCGTTTGAAGCTGAACGAAAAAGAAAGATAAATAGAAGAAGATCAAATAGAAGAAAAGATTTAGCACGAGAGCTTTAAAAAAATGAAAAAAGAAATTAAAGGTGTTCTCTTTGATTTAGATGGTACTCTTATTGATACAGTAGGTGATATCACCTACTCATTTAATGCCCTTTTAAAAGATTTGAATATTAAACAAATAGATAAAGAAGAGACAAAAAAGTACGTTGGAAGAGGGCTTGCTAATGCTATAAGGGCCCTTTTAAAGGATAAGAATTACAACTATGAAGAGAGTGAGTTTGACTCATTGTTGAAAGTAATTACTGAAACTTATGCAACTCACCCTTATGAGAGCTCCTCTGTATATTCAGGAAATATAGAGTTCGTCCAAAAATGTTTGGACAACAACGTAAAAGTGGGAGTTTTATCAAACAAAGATGACAATTTAACTAAGATTATCATCAACTACTTTTTCCCCGATATCCCCTTTACTATGATTCAAGGTTACTCAAAAGAGTTTTTAGCCAAACCAGATCCAAATCAACTGATTAGATTTAGTAAACTATGCAACTGTGATGTTTCTGAAGTTCTTTTAATAGGTGATAGCGATGTAGATTGGCAAACTGCTGTAAATGGTAAAAGTCAAAAAGCTATTTTAACTTGGGGCTTTAAAACTAAAGAACAATTAATTGAGTTAGGCTGCGAGCCTTTATATGATACAATTACTGAACTTGAGAAGGAGCTTTTTAAATGGAATTAAGCGAAAAAGAAAAAGATGAAGTAGTAAAGAAGGCTAATGAATATATTGAACAAGAAAGTGAAGCCCTTTTTAGAAATGAGGTAATCAACGCTTTAGATGAACAAGCATTTGATGAATTGTACGACCGTTTTTACACCTCCTTAAGTTTTGGTACAGCGGGGATGAGAGGAGTCATTGGGGGAGGCTCTAATAGAATTAACCCCTTGATGATTAGAAAAGTTACCCAAGGTTTAGCTGATTATCTAAATGAGAGTTTTGAAAACCCTGTGATGGCAATTGCTTTTGACTCACGCAACTACAGCGAACTATTTGCCCGCCAAGCGGCCCTCACTTTGTGTGCAAACAACATTAAAGTTTATCTTTATCAAAAAATTAGACCAGTGCCTCTATTGAGTTTTGCCCTTAAACATTTAAAAGCTAATGCAGGTATTGTGATAACAGCATCTCATAACCCTGCAAAGTACAACGGTTATAAAGTTTATTGGGATCATGGTGGACAAGTAACTGAGCCACACGATAACAATATCGTCGAAGCAGTTAATAAAGTTGATCCAACTAAAATCAAATCGATGGATTATGCTGAAGCTTTAGAGAAAAAACTTTTAGTAATAATTGGCAAAGAGACAGATGAACATTACTACGATATGGTCCTTAATTCTCTAAATACCAAGTTGTTTGAAAAAAATAGTGTTACAGTAGCTTACACACCTCTACACGGATCTGGTAATAAACCTGTAAGAACGTTATTAGATAAACTAGGTGTTGAGTGTAAAGTTGTTGAAAATCAAGAACTGCCTGATGGGAATTTCCCAACAGTTTCGATGCCCAACCCTGAAGATCCTCAAGCGATGAGATTGGCTATAGAGTTAGCAATCAATAATGGCTCAGATATAGTACTAGGAACAGATCCTGATGCTGATAGATTAGGAATTGCTATCCCAACAGATCAAACTAAAACTGAGTATCAACTTTTAAATGGGAATCAAATAGCAGTGTTGTTAGTTGATTACCTACTACAAAAAGATGATAAAGCAAACCAAGCAGTTGTAGTTAAATCAATTGTTACTACCGATTTAGTAAAAGCAATTAGTGAAAAACATAAAGCAACATCAATTGATGTTTTAACAGGCTTTAAATACATAGCTCAAGAGATTGAAAGATTAGAAACTTCTAAAGATCAACACTTCTTATTTGGATGTGAGGAGAGTTATGGATATCTATTTTTACCCTACTTAGGGGATAAAGATGCAGTCTCTGCAGCTTTATTAAGTGTTGAGATGCTAATTTACTACAACAAAATGGGTAAAACCATTCAACAAAGGTTGGAAGAAATTTATACAGAATTTGGAATCTACAGTGAAAAGGTGCTCTCTTACACTTATGAAGGGGCTAGTGGACAACAAAAGATGGCCTCAATTATGGCAAGTTTTAGAGAAAAGCAAGTGGGCTCAACTTTTGCTGATTTAAAAATTAAAAATAAAATTGATTTACTAAATGATAAAGGAACTGGACTGCCACCTAGTGATGTTATTATCTTAGAGTTTGAAAGTGATGAGAAATTAATCATTAGACCTTCAGGAACTGAGCCTAAGATTAAATATTATCTCTTTTTCAAAACCCCCTATAGTGAAAAAGGGGAGCTTGATAAAAAACTTGATGAAAAAGTTAGTAGAATTAAAAGTGAGTTATAAAAATGGAAGCAGCCTATATCCTTAGACGTAAAAATGGACAAAGTCTCTACTTAAGTCCCTATGTAGATCCCACTACAGCTGATAAATGGGATGAAGGCAAACCCATTAGGTGGTTTGCCTCAACCGGTCTTACTACCCAAGAAAAAGATACAGCCCTTTTTATAATCTATAAACAAATTGAGCGGGGAGTTGACAGATGGATCCAAGATAAGAGATACATCCCCCGCCTCCTTATTTCTGCCTTTGTCTTTTTAGTCCTCTACTTTTTCTTCTCATTGGCAGTTAGAGATCCAATTCCTGTTATTGATGAATTAATCATTGGACTAATTGGAGCTTTGCTAACAGCCAATTACTTGGCTAAAAGGGATAAAAAAGGCGATTTAGCAATGAAGCGAAAGATGCTTTTAAAACAAAATGCCTCTAGAGCTGAACATGAAATAGAGAGTAAACTCACCTCTTATGAGAAGTTTTTAGATGAGTGTGGATCTTTAGAGGGAATTGATTTAGCAGATCGTATTAGTCAACTTGATGATCGAAAACTACCAAATCTCACTAATAAGAATGAGAAAGTTGATACTCTTTTACACTCCCACGTTAAAATTAATGAGAAGTTTTTGGATCAACGATTTAGTGAGTACAAGAAGTTGAAACTCAAAGGGAAACTCGATGAGAGTTTTTCTGCTAAGTTAGTTAAACTTGGAGTTCAAGGAGATTTGGATCTTCCACTATTAGCTTTACTAGTTACAACAATGAAGTAGATCGAAAACTTTTTAGATTCCTTAAGTATGGGATTTAAAAAGGTACTTAAATTTTGTCCCATCTTATTTATCCTCTTTTTACAATACCTATTACAAATATATGATAATCATATAAATATTGTATTTAAATTGTTGTTAATCTTAATAGCTTTAATGCCTCCTTTGTTGTTTAGTTTAAAGACTAAAACACTTGTTATTGTACAATTAACTTTATTAGTAGCTCTGTTACTTACTTCTGTTTATTTTACAGAGAAGCTTTATTTACCCATTGAGATAACAAAAGTTCATCAACTAGAGGGGACAGTGGTTAGTGATAGTTCAACTAGCAGTAATTTAAACCAAACTTTTGATTTTAAGATAAGAAGGTGTTTTGACAAAAAAGGTAATAGTTACAGTTGTAAAGGGGTGATAAAGGTTATTGGTAGCAAAGAGCGTTACAAAGGGGAAGTTTTATTAACAGAGGGTTCTTTGTTTACTTTAGATGAAAAACTCTTTTTTAGTAGTAATAGTTGCTTTTTGTTAAAAGGGAGTTGGGTAATAGATAAAAGATTAAAGTTATTAACTTTTTTAAAAAGTAGATTTAATCATTTAGAAGAAAATAGTAGGGCTTTAGTGTATGCCCTTTTATTTGGCGATAGCAGTTTAATACAAACGGTTAAAGAGAAAACTGTAGATAGTGGTGCTGCCCATATTTTAGCTCTGTCTGGGATGCACTTACAAGTTATTGCCCTTTTTATAGCAACTCTAATAAAAGGAAAAAAGAGTAAATACTTTACAGTTAATATAATTTTAACACTCTATTTATTTTTAGTTGGCTTTAAAAGTTCTTTAGTAAGAGCACTACTTATGCTCTATTTATCCCCATTTTTTAAAACCAATTACGATGATTTATTATTACTAACTTACTTTGCCCACATTCTTTTATTTCCTGAAACTATAATAGGTGTTGCTACTTTGTATTCTTATGCAGCTTTGAGTTCTTTATTTATCTTTAGCCCCCTTGTTTATCCATTTTTCAAACCAATAATGCCAACTTACATTGCAAAAGCTCTTACTGCTTCATTGGTGGTGAACTTAGCTTTAGCACCCCTAGGGATTTTGTTATTTGGTTTGTTTCAACCAATAGGGATAATCATCTCTTTAGTGATAGTTCCAATTGCCACCTTTATACTTTTATTAGCACTGCTTTGCCTTTTTTATCCAATTGGACTTATTAACTATTTAGCCAACTTATTTGAAAAAGTTGTTTGGTGGGGTAGTGAAGTAACAAACAAATATTTATTTGCTACAACGTTTAGATTCTATCTTTTATTGTTGGTAGTTGTGTTGACCACCTTGGCTCTCTGCGGCTATCTTTATTCAAAGATCAATAAAAGAAATAGGAAAAAGTATGATTTGGGATTTTCCCTACGACTCAACAAGTGCGATTACTCAACTATTAGAGAAAAACAACTTGGCTCTAACTAAAAAGTTTGGGCAAAACTTTTTAATAAATTTAAATACCTTAGATAAAATAGCCTCTTCAATTGTCCCATTAGAGGGTAAAAGTGTTTGGGAAATAGGGCCAGGGATTGGACAATTAACGAAACAGCTTTTATTAAAAGGCTCTTATGTGACCTCTTTTGAAATAGATCGAGGATTTTGTAAAATTTTAAGAGAACAAGCTTTTAAAGATGTTGAAAATTTTACTTTAGTTGAAGGGGATGCCTTAAAAACCTTATTTGAACAAAAAGAGAAGCCCGATTATATCTTTGGCAATCTTCCTTACAATGTGGGATCTGTAATAATTGCTACTTTGATCGAAAAAGGAATTTTAGTTGATCAGCAGGTTTATACTCTTCAAAAAGAAGTTGCCTTAAGGATGGAGGCAAAAGAGAACACGAAGTTGTACAACCCTTTAACTATTTTAGTTCAAAATGATTATATCGTTGAAAAGCTATTTGATATCAAAGGGGGCTCTTTTTTTCCACCACCTAATGTCACTAGTGTTACCATAAAATTAACTAAACGGGATAAACCTTTAGTAGAGCCCCATTTAAAAGATGATTTTTTATTGTTAGTTAAAGAGTTGTTTGCCAATAGGCGTAAAACAATTAGAAACAACTTTTTATTAGGCTCGTTAAAAAACAGATTTGATGAAACTTTATTTTTGAATGCCTTAAATGAAGTTAACTTAAAAGAGAGTTTAAGAGCTGAAACAATACCGATAGAGAAGTTTATCCAGTTAGCTAAATTACTCTTTCCAAGCCTCTAGCCAATCCCCTTTTTTATAACGGTATAAGTTTAACAATCCTCTAACCACTAAATCGGCTACCATACAGCTCCAAGCAGCCATAAGACCAAAATCGAAGTATAAGATTAAGATAGTTGCTGGAAGTAATCTAATTAACCACATTCCAATGAGGCTGTTAATAAAAGGCCACCTAGTTTCACCCGCTCCTCTTAAAATACCACTACCTACAATGCTCATTGCAAAAAATGGTTCAGCAAAGGCCTCAATTCTTAACACCTTGGACCCTAGTGCTATAACTTGAGGATCACGGGTGAAAAAGCTCATTAGTTGAGTTGAGAAGATAAACATCAATGCCCCTGTTGCACTCATCAACAATATTCCATAAGTTAAACTCTTTTTAGCATATTGTTGGGCTAAATCCTTTTTCTTAGCCCCAAGAGATTGGGCAACTAAGGCAGTTGCTGCCATAGAAAAACCACTAGCAGGTAAAAATGTTATGGTTTCAGCTGTTATTGCCAGATGGTGGGCAGCTAAGGCAGTAGTTCCTATTTTAGTTACTAAGATAGTTAAAACAATTTGCCCCACGTTTAAAGTGGCCCTTTCCATTGCTAAGGGGACCCCTAAGGTGAAAACTCTCTTCATCAAAGACCAATCAACTTTCCAACTCACATTTAAAATTTGAGGTTTTAAAACTGAATCTTTGAAAAAGAGAACTCCCAATAAAAGTAAGGCACTAAGAGCTGTTGCTACAGCTGTTGAAATTGCTGCCCCTTCAACTCCCATATTAGCACCCCATATGGTTAAAGACCTTCCAAAAAAAATAACTGTTCGTGTTGGGAAAATTAAAAAGAAGTTTCCAATGATATTGGTAACGTTGGTTATGATGTTACTAATTAAAGGACTTCTAGTATCACCACTACTACGAAGTAAGTTTGCCATAAAGGCAAAAATAATTGTGAAAGGGTAGGCTTTAGCGATATAGGAGATGTAAGTTTGAGCATCAGGGACAACTTGAGCTTCAACTCCAATTAAATGGGGCAACCTAGGAGTTAAGAAAATCATCAGTGTTGTTACAGTAACTGAGAAAAAAAGGATTGCTAAAAGAGCTTGGCGTACTGCATGTTGAACCCCTTCTTTATCTTCAGCACCAATTCGTCGGGCAGTGAAGACAGAAAAAGCAGCTCCAAAAGCGTACATTATCCCATGGACTAACCAAATTGTAGAGCTGTTAGAGCCAACTGCTGCAGTAGCAATTGGCCCAAGTGATCCCACCATCGCTGAATCAACATATTGAACCATCGTGTTGAAGCTTTGGTCCAAGATAACTGGCCAAGCTAACATCCAAATGGTTTTCTCAATAGAGCGGGTGGGATCGGTTAAGCTTCTACTCATTACGCCTGAGCTAAAGTAATTGCACTAGTTACTACGATATCTTCGATGCTACAACCGCGTGAAAGATCGCTAACAGGTTTGGCAAAACCTTGTAGAATTGGACCAAAAGCATCAGCACCTGCTAATCGTTGTACCAATTTATAACCAATATTACCCGATTGAAGATCAGGGAAGATTAAAACGTTGGCTCTCCCTTTAACAGGGGAATCGGGAGCTTTAGATAAACCAACTTCTTCAACGATAGCTGCATCGAGTTGTAACTCACCATCAACAACTAAATCAGGTCTTTTTGTTTTTAAAATTTCAACAGCTTGGGCAACCTTATCTACCAAAGCTCCTTTTGCAGATCCTTTAGTTGAATAAGAGAGCATAGCAATAATTGGCTTAGCATCTAAATAAGTTTCACAAGAAGCAGCAGAGGCTTCAGCAATTTCAGCTAACTGTTCAGCAGTTGGTTCAGGGATTGTGGCACAATCGCTAAAGATAAATGAACCATTAGCACCTAAATCTGTTTTATCAGTGGCCATTACAAAACAAGAGGAGGCACTTCTAATACCCACTTGGGTTTTAATGATTTGAAAGGAGGCTACTAAAACAGCACCAGTGGTGTTATCAGCACCTGCTACCATTGCATCCCCATCACCAAGACGAACCATCATTGCACCGTAGCGCAGTTGATCTTTCATCGCCTCTAAGGCCTCTTGTTCACTAATCCCTTTATGTTTTCTTAGTTCAAAAAACTCTTTTGCATAAGAGTCTAATTTCCCACTTGTTAAAGGATCTACTAAATCAATCCCATCTAAATTAACTTTTTCAGTTTCAGCAACTTTGTTGATATCATCAACTTTACCAACTAAAATAACTTTACTTGCTAACTTTTGATCAATGATTTGGCGTGCAGCAATAATAGTGCGCCTCTCAGTTCCCTCCGGTAGAACTAAGACTTTCTGATTTTCACGAGCTTTGCTTTTCATCTTTTCGGCAAATAACATCTAGAGACTCCTTATGGCAATTTTGATTTCACTTTACCATAAAGAGATGAACAGATGAAGAGATTATAGTAATTGTCTTAAATTATTGACTATGGTAATGTGAAGCGATGAAAATTGGAGTATATGGATTAGGTCGTTTTGGACAGTTCTGGGCAAAAGAGCTCAGTAAGGTGGGTGAAGTTGTCGCCTACAATAGGACAAAGCGCCCAATCGAAGCTACAGAGTTTAAAGTTGTTTCTGAGAATGAAGTTCTCAGTTGCGACACTATTATATTTTGCGTTGCTATCTCCTCTTTTAAAGAGGTCATAAAAAACGTCTCTGATCGTATTAACGACAAAGCAGTTGTTATGGATACCTGTTCAGTAAAAGTTTACCCTGCTTTGATAATGGAGAAGTTTTTACCTTCAAGCGTTGAAATTATTGCAACCCACCCGATGTTTGGTCCTGATTCAGCAAAAGGGGGATTAACTAATCTCCCGTTAGTTCTTAGTGATGTACGAACTAACCAAACAACACTACAAAAGTGGGAGACAATTTATTCAAAGATGGGATTAAAAGTGCTTTCTATGAGTTGTGAAGAGCACGATAAAGAGGCAGCCTACTCACAAGGGGTAACCCACTTTGTAGGTAGAGTCTTAGATGAGTTGAATTTACAACCAACAGAGTTAGCTACAGTTGGTTATAAGAGTTTGATGACAATTGTTGAACAAACTTGTAACGACCCTTTGCAACTTTTTTATGATCTGCAAAAATATAATCAATATGCGCACCAAGTACGCCTCGATTTAAAATCTGCTTTAGATAAAATACTTTCAATTTTAGAAGAGCAAGATAAGGTTCCACAGGAGTTAAAATGAGAGTATCCCTATATACATTGGGGTGCAAATTAAATCAGTGCGAAAGTGAAGCAATTGCAGATGCCTTCAGAAAAGAGGGCTTTGAGGTATTACCTCCCTCCCAAGATGCTGAACTAATCATTGTAAATAGTTGCACCGTCACCAGCAAAGCTGAACAAAAAACTCGTCGAATGATACGAAAATTTGCCAACAGCGAGCTTAAACCTATTGTTTTAGTAACTGGGTGTTACGCCCAACTTGAAAAAGAGGAAATTGAAGCTCTTAGTGAACAAGTAGTTGTAGTTTCACTCGATGATAAACCCTCTTTAATTAATTTACCCCAGTTTTTAGCCCACAGGCTAATTAGTGACTTTGATTTAAAAGAGGCGCTAATTAACTTTAATGAAAGTAGTGATATTAGCCCCTTTGATTACGATGCAGCCACCTTTAGTTACCATTCACGTGCTTTTTTGAAAATTGAAGATGGGTGTGATAACCAGTGTGCATTTTGTAGAGTAACCATTGCCCGTGGAGATGCTGTTAGTTTAGATCACGATGAAGTTGTTAAGCGTACTTTAGCTTTAGAAGGACAAGGATACAAAGAGATAGTTCTTACTGGAGTTAATATTAGCGCTTATCAAAGTGGTTCGTACGATTTGGCAAAGTTGTTAATTCTATTGTTGGAAAAACTAAATAAAGAGACAAAAATTAGACTTTCATCTTTAGAGCCTGATAAGTTAGACAAAGAGCTCATTGAGGTCTTTAGAGATGATCGAATCCAAAGTCATTTTCATCTCCCTATTCAAGTCGCTAGTAACAAAGTATTAGAAAGGGTAAATCGTAATTACGATATTAGTAGATTGTATGAGGCTGTTAAATTACTTAGAGAGGTTAAAGAAGATCCATTTATAGCTGCCGATATAATTACAGGCCTTCCAGCAGAAACTGACGAGGAGTTTGAAAAGAGCTTTGAGGTCTTAAAAGAGCTCGATTTAGCTCAACTACACGTTTTCCCATTCTCTCCTCGTCCCCAAACACCCCTTTTTGATGCAACTGACCGAGTTTGTGAAAGAACTCGTGATGAGAGGGCAAAACTTTTAAGAGAGTTCTCTCAAAAACAGTACCGTCGCTATTTATCACGTCAAATAGGGAAAACATTTGATACAATTGTTGAAAAGAGGGATAAAAAGGGGACTTGGGGCTTAACAAGTAACTATTTGAAAGTTAAGATAATTGGAGAGAATGTTGAATATGAGAAGGGAGCAATAATAAAGGTGACTATTGGTAAGGATAATAGTGGTTACGAGCAAAACATTGCTCTTTAGTTATACTAATCCTTGCATTTAAATATAAAGATGGTTACCATTTACCCAAGGTGAGTAGTTATGGAAGATGACAATAACTTGAAGAATCAAAATTTTATGCCCGAGTCGATGAACATGGTTCAAATAGAGCGTCGCTACAAATTGGAGCACGATATCTTACACGCAGTTAAGTGGGGAAACCCCTTTCAGGTTGAAGATATTCTAGAGCTTAGGCGTAAAACATTTCCCGATTTAATTTGTTGCACAAAAGAGAGTGCAGCTGAGACTTTAAGGTGTTGTAAAAATGAATTGATTGCGTTCAACTCCCTGTGTCGCTACGTTGCACTACAGGGGGGAGCTCAAAGTCTTTATCTTCACAGTATTGCCAATAAATATGTGTTGATGATTGAAAATGCAATTTCAGTGAACTATTTAAATGATGTTCTTTATTCCCAAATTGCCCTGGAGTATGCAAATGCTGTTTTAGAGTTCTCAGTTAGTAGTTACTCTCCAATGATTAAAAAGATTGTTACCTTTTTAACTGTCCATTTGAACGAAGATATTAAGATTGAACAACTAGGTAGGATGCACGATACCCACATCTCCCACATCTCCAGAAAGTTTAAAAAAGAGACAGGAATGTCCATTCCTGCATATGTTAGTAAACAGAGGGTGGGGCTTGCTAAACTTTACTTTGAAGATGGACGCACCTCAGTTAAAGAGATAAGTGATTTACTTGGATTTAACGACAGCAACTACTTCAGTAAGGTTTTTAAAAGGTATGCTGGAGTTACACCAACGGAGTACATAAGCTCAATTTATGAGCGTTAACACTCTTTCTCTTCTCTGCTTTTAACTGGAAGTTCTCTTACCTTATTTATTGGTTCACTATTTTGAACAATAACATTTGAAGGAACATCTTCTCTTATCCAAGCACTTGAACCAATGATTGTGTTCTTTCCAACTGTGATATCACCTAAAATAGTTGCATTGGCATAAATAGTTACTCGATCTTCTAAAGTGGGGTGGCGTTTAGTTCCCCTTATTAAAGCTCCACAAGCATCTTTGGGAAAACTTAAAGCTCCTAAAGTTACCCCTTGGTAAATTTTTACCTGATTTCCAATGATTGTAGTTTCACCAATAACAACTCCAGTACCATGGTCAATAAACAAACACCTTCCAATGGTTGCACCTGGGTGGATATCGATACCAGTTTGTTTGTGGATAATTTCACTGATCATCCTTGGAATTAATGGTACTTTCTCTTGGTATAAGAAGTGGCTGATGCGGTGAATAGTCAATGCTCTAACCCCTGGATAAGATAAGATTGCCTCTTTTACACTGGTTGCTGCAGGATCCCCTTCAAAAGCAGCTAGAGCATCCTCTTTCATCATTTTTCTCATAGTAGGGAGAGCTTCAAAAAGCCGTTCAACTACATTAGAAGCCATCTCTTCATACGGCTTTGTCATTTCATCAGCTAAGTTAAGGGGGTTTTCATGATACCAAGCTAAAAAGATTTGGCGCTCTAAGGTGTGTCCAATTTGATTTAGAAGTTGTGAAACAGTCTCTTTTAACCTTTTGTAGTTTAAAACTTCATTACCACTTCGTCCTGGATATAAGAGGTCCATGAAATCTTCAATAATTGCCTCAATAACCATAATTGAGGGAATTGGTCTAAAAGAGACAAATGAGGCAACCCCATTCTTTTCAAAGGTCTCCACAAAGGGATTAACGAATTTATTAAATCTATCTGAATTACTCATAGCAAACTCCTAAAATAAGTGACTCAAATGATATATCAAGAGAAATTTTTCCTCAAGGGAGGACTTGAACCTAAGCAATCTATTTCTTTATAGTAGATGGGTAACTAAAGAGGATAATATGGAACAAATAAGGACTTTATGGCACTCAATAATTGAAAAAGAGATAGCACTCTATGCTAAAGAGATGAATCTAGAATCGGTTAATGGAGTTTTGACTTATCAAAAACCCCCTAAAGCAGAACTAGGGGATATTGCTTTCCCATTTTTCCCCTTTGCTAAAGAGTTTAGACTCTCGCCAGTAAAGATTGCTGAAACTATAAAAGAGCGCTTAGAGGCAAAAGAAGACCTTCCCAAAGCTCAGTTAACTGTAGCTCAAGGTTATTTGAATGTAAAAGTTGATTTAACAGAGCTCACAAAACAACTTATTGAAAAAGTTGAAAGTGAAAAAGATAAGTTTGGCAATTCAGATCTTTATAAAGGGCAAAAGATAATGGTTGAATTTAGTTGCCCTAATACTAACAAACCTCTTCACCTAGGCCATTTACGTAACGATGCCATAGGCCAAAGCATTGCCAATATCTTAAAAGCTAATTCAGCTGAAGTTCTTAAAGTTAATTTAATTAACAACAGAGGAATCCACATTTGTAAGTCGATGTTGGCCTACCAACTAAAAGGGGAAGGGGAAACTCCCCAATCTAGTGGCATAAAAGGAGATCACTTAGTTGGTAAGTACTACGTTGAATACTCTAATTTGGAAGAAGAAGATCCCTCTATAGCACTTCAAGCACAACAGATGCTTAAAAAATGGGAAGAGGGTGATGAAGAGACTTTAAAGTTGTGGGAGATGATGAATGGGTGGACTATGGATGGTCTTAAAGAGACCTATCAAAGGACCAACGTCTCTTTTGATCACTACTTTTTTGAAAGTGAGACTTACAAGTTAGGAAAAGATGAAGTTCTTAGAGGCTTAGAGAAAAATATTTTCTATAAAGAGGAAGATGGTTCTATTTGGGTCGATCTAGATGAGATAAAACTTGATAAAAAAGTGTTACTGAGAAGTGATGGAACTTCCTTATACTTAACTCAAGATATTGGAACAGCTATTGAAAGGCACAAAATGTGGCCTTTTGATTCACAAATATATGTAGTTGCTAGTGAACAGGCTTACCACTTCAAAGTTCTTTTTCATGTCTTAAAGCTCCTTGGCTACACTTGGGCTGACAATTTACACCATCTTTCTTATGGGATGGTTAACCTACCCGATGGGAAGATGAAAAGCAGAGAGGGCAAAGTTGTTGATGCTGATGTTTTATTGGCAGAGTTAACCCAATTAGCTGAAAATGAGATTGTTGATAAAGGGAGAGCTGAGGTTATAGAGGATGTAAAACAGACCTCTGAAGATGTAGCACTAGGGGCATTAAATTACTATCTTCTTCAGGTAAATCCTTTTAAAGATATGATTTTCAATCCTGAAGAGTCGATCTCTTTTAATGGTAATACTGGACCATATTTACAATATATGGGAGCTAGAATTAGTAGCATGGTACGTAAGTTCAACGAGATTGAAAAAGAGTATCAAGAAATTACTTTTAATCCCACTTTGTTGATTTTAGAAGAAGAAAGAGAGTTAATTAAACTAATTAGTGATTACCCACTAGTTGTTCAAAGTGCTGCTAAAGAGTTAAACCCTTCAGCTATAAGCACCTACTTGTATGAACTTTCTCGTCTATTTAGTCGTTATTACCACGATCATCCAATTATTAAAGGGGAGTCTAAAGAGCTCTCATTAAGCCGTTTTACTTTGGTAAAGGCCCTTTTACAACTCTTTAGAAACGCCTATTCTTTATTGGGAATTCCCTTTTTGGAGTTGATGTAGGTATTGCCATTAGTTAGTTGTTGTGGTATAAGGTACACTGCATATTTACGAAGTAAGGAAGTTAAAAATGTACGCACTGGTAGAGATTCTAGGCAAACAGTATAAGGCACAAGAAGGTGCCGTTTTAAAAGTAGATAAAATCGATTCAGAAGAGGGGCAAGAGTTAGAGTTTGACTCAGTTGTCGCTATTGCTGATGGTGATAAGTCGGTGTTTGGTACTCCCTATGTTAAAGGGGCTAAAGTAGTTGCCACACTAAAAGAGAACATTAAAGATAAGAAAATTAAGATCTTTAAGTTTAAAAGACGCAAAGGGTACAAAAGGACCCAAGGTCACCGTCAACAATATTCACTAATCACAGTGAAATCGATTAAGATTTAAGGAGATAGGTTATGGCGCATAAGAAAGGTGGCGGTAGTTCAAAAAACGGGCGTGATTCCAATGCGCAAAGACTAGGGGTCAAAAGATTTGGCGGCCAGATTGTTAAAGCTGGTGAAATCATTGTTCGCCAAAAAGGGACAAAGTTCCACCCTGGTGAAAACGTTGGCTGTGGTAGAGATTATACCCTTTTTGCCAAAGCTAGCGGCGAAGTTGAATTTCATACCCGCAGTAACCGCAAATACGTAAGAATCCTCGCTACAAAATAGTGGCAAACGCGCCAAGGGGCGTATAATGATTGGATTTTCAGACGAAACTTATATAGACGTTGCCTCCGGAAACGGGGGCAACGGTTGTGTATCGTTCCGTAGAGAGAAATTTGTCCCAAAAGGGGGACCCGATGGGGGAGATGGGGGAAAAGGGGGCTCTGTTGTTTTTGTTGTCAGAGAGAACCTTAAAACCTTAGCTCACCTTAAAAAAGTGAGGGTCTTCAAAGCAGAAAATGGGGATGATGGCTCATCAAGACGCCGCTATGGGCGAGACGGAAAAGATATAGAGATAGCTGTCCCTCCTGGAACAGTTATTAAAGATGCCGAAACTGGCCATATTATTAAAGATTTAACAGATGAACAAAGGTGGGTCTTTTTAGAAGGAGCTAAAGGGGGACTAGGAAACTGGAACTTTAGATCTGCAACTAGACAAGCACCTCGTTACGCCCAACCTGGACAAAAAGGGGAATCTTTGAGAATTGGGTTGGAGCTTTTAATCATTGCCGACATTGGCTTTGTTGGTTTTCCCAATGCAGGAAAATCTTCTTTGTTAAATAACCTAACCAATGCTCGAGCTAAGGTTGCCGATTACCCATTTACAACTAAAATTCCGCAACTTGGGATGTTTAGATATGATGATAACGATGTGGTTCTAGCAGATATCCCAGGTTTATTAGAGGGTGCTAGTGAGGGTGTTGGGATGGGCTCTAAGTTTTTACGCCACATCAGTCGCACTAGTGCATTGGCCTTTTTCATTGATTTAAGTGAAGAGAACTATTTAGAGGCATTTCCTATTTTAAAAGAGGAACTAAAAAGTTATGCTCCTGAGCTTTTGACAAAAGAGTTTGTGATTATTGGCACTAAGTTGGACTTAGAGGGTTCTCACGATAATTTAAAAAAGTTACAAAAGAAGTTTTCTAAGTTGAAAGTAGTAGGGTTGTCAAACTATACTAAAGAGGGTCTACAAAGTGTGAAAGAGGCCTTTATAAAAATGATGCAGCATGACAATGAAATTGTTGAAACAAGCGATTTTGTAACAACAATTGACTTAGATGCAGTTTACCGGGATGAACAATGAGAACAGCTGTTATTGGGGGAACTTTTGATCCTGTCCACTTAGGACACTTACACTTATTACACTCACTAGTAACTTTAACCGATTACCAAAGGGTGTTGGTAATTCCTGTGGCAAAACCTGCCCATAAACCACATGAGAAATCTGTTAGTGACACTGACCGTCTAACGATGTTAAAACTTGCCTTAGATGAGTACAAAATCCTTTATCCCGATAACAGAGAAGTTGAACTATTAGTAGAAGATATTGAGATTAAAAGAGGTGGCACTAGTTACATGTTTGATACAGTTAATGAACTGTACAACAGTTATAAAATCTCAGGGCAAATAGGAATTGTTTTAGGTGATGATCTACTGCCAGGATTAAGAAGGTGGTATCGTTTTGACCAATTGCGCCATCAAGTTGAATTCATTGTTTGTCGGCGTACAAAAGTTGCCCCTCCCCAAATTCTCCCCCCAGGAGTAAGAGGGAAGTTCTTATCTAACCCTGTTATGGAAGACTCATCAACTTCAGTTCGCAACCTCATTGCCCAAGCAAATTTTGATAAAGAGGTATTGCACTCATTAGTTCCCAATAAAGTGGTAGAGTATATTTTAGAGAATGGATTATACAGAGTTAACTAACAGAATAAAATCGCTTTTAAGTGAAAAAAGGTATAACCACAGCTACTCAACTGCTTTACAAACTAAAGTTCTAACCAACCGTTTTTATCCTAATTGTGAGCCCAATAGCCCCTTTATTGCTGGCCTTTATCACGATATAGCTCGCCAATGGAGCGATGAAAAACTCCTTGAGTACGTCAAAGCAAACTATTTAGAAGCAGAGAGAGAGGAACTTGAAAATCCTCAACTTCTACACGCTCTAGTTGCCTCACATATGATAACTAAAGAGTCTAATAATATTAGCACAGAAGTTGTTAAAGCTATTAGGTGGCACTCATTAGGATCTATTGAGATGGGAAAACTAGGGGCACTCTTATATGTCTCTGATTACATAGAGCCTTTAAGAAAGCATCTTAGTGAATCTAAAAGAGTCTCTTTATTAAAAATAGGAACTTTAGAAAAATTAGTTTTAGAGGTGATTGAACAAAGTCAACTTTACTTAGCAAAGAATAATCTAACAACTGCTAAAAGTACTTTGAGGTTAAAAGAGTATTTACAAAATGGGGGAACGTTTAATTGAAATACTTAAAGTTAACCTTTTTTGCCTTTTTATTACTAATTACAAGTTGCTCACCATTTTCTAAAGAAAAAATAGTGGTGGGTACTACCGACCAAAAAGGGTTTTTGTTTACCAGTAGTAAAGATTATTTAGTAGTGATAAGTGTGCCACTAAGTGTTGTCTCTAAAGTTGATAAAGATAATAAAGTCTCATTAGAAAAAATATTTGCTATTAAAGCAGATAACTATTATGAACTTGAAAAAGATCAAGTTGATCTATTTATTGAAAAACTACTAGAAAATGCTAATCTTCCATACAACAACATTCGCCCCTCGTTAGCTGCCATAGTTAGTTTAGTTAAACAAAGTAGTAAGCCCTTGAGCAAATCTGATGGCTTCTTTAAAATAGAGAGTCTTGTAGGGACTTCTGCCTCTACAATTTTAAAGAATATTAACAAAGAGAGTTACACAATTAGAACTTATGAGATGGAGAACTTCTTACCACTAAATTACCAAGTAGACTCTCTACTAAAGTATACAAATAAGTGGTATAACTCTGTTATTGATGAAATTAAGGAGAAGTGATGAATAGCGATCAAAAAACAAACCAATTAGCAATAGATATAGCTCAATTTTTAGAGGAGAATAGGGCACTAGATTTAAGTGTTATTGATGTCTCTGAAACTGCTGGGTGGACCGATTGCTTTGTGATTGCCACTGTTACCTCCTTAGCTCACCTAAAAGCACTAGCCCGCCAATTGTGGTCCTTTTTAGCTGAAAAAGATGTTGAAGTCTTTAACCGCCACAAAGATGTATCTAAAGAGGGGTGGCAACTAATAGATTGTGGTTCAATTATAATACATTTAATGAGTAGTGAACTTAGAGAGTTTTACAACTTAGAGAAGCTTTGGCACGAAGGCAAAAGATTATTAGGTCGTTAACAAAGTCTCATCAGAGGTAAAATCTTTTTTCTTAATAGATTTAAACATCGTTACTAACTTTGAAACGGTTAAATCCTTTTTCTCCTCTTCAGATAAATCTAAGATAATATTTCCCTCATCCATCATAATTAGTCTGTTTCCAAAGTCGATGGCGTGTTGCATGTTGTGAGTTACCATTAAGGTAGTAAGTTTATACTTTTTAATAAACTCCATCGTTAAATCCATCACAATTTGGGCATTACGGGGATCGAGCGCTGCAGTGTGTTCATCTAACAGTAACATCTTAGGACGTGATAAAACTGTCATAAGTAGTGTTAAAGCTTGTCTTTGGCCACCAGAAAGAAGTCCAACGTTGTCTTTTAGGCGATCTTCTAGGCCCATCGACAACTGTTTTAACTCCTCTTTGAATAGGACTCTTTTTTCACTGTTTAAACTAACAGTTAAATAGCGCATCCCCTTTCTTAAGGCAGTAATCATATTATCTTCAATTGACATCTTAGCAGCTGTTCCAACTGTTGGATCTTGGAAGATTCTACCAACAGTGAAAGCTCTTTTGTACTCAGCTTTGTTAGTTACATCTTTTCCATCTAAGAAAATTTTACCACCGGTGACAGGGTAGGTGCCCCCAATTAAGTTAAAGAGGGTACTTTTACCAGATCCATTGCTTCCAACAACTGTTACAAAATCTCCAGGAGCCACATTTAAGTTAAGATACTCAATGGCAACTTTTTCATTGACGGTATTGGGGTAAAAAACTTTCGAAAGTTGTTCAATTTTAAGCATTTTTAATATCCCCCTTTTTTTGATCGTGGCGCATCTTATTTCTCTTAAGGGCTTTTTTACGAGCATCCATTGAACTAGCAGCACTGCGAGTTTGAGCAATGATTAATGAAATTATAACTAAAATACCTGTTAGAAGCTTTAAATCACTAGGGGTTAAGTTGATATGATAACCGTAGTAGCGCCCTAAGAACATCAAAGCTTTGTAGATGATTGCCCCAAAAACAACACGCAAAGTGATTAAACTAATGCGGTTGCTATCAAAAAGGAACTCTCCAATCATAATGGCAGCTAGGCCTTGAACTACCATTCCTTGACCCAAGTTTGCATCAGCAAAACCTTGGTATTGGGCTAATAGCCCCCCAGAAAATGCAATTAAAGCGTTGCTAAATCCCATCCCAATAATTTTTAAAACTTTTGGATTGATTCCTAAAGAGACAATCATTTGCTCGTTGGACCCTAGTGCTCCAATGGAAATGCCCAAATCTGTTCTAAAAAAGATATCTACAACAGATTTAGCTATAACTACAATAATTAAAGTTCCCACCAATAAAGCCCAAGAGGAGTTAAGAAAACTGAATATGGTGGGAAACTTTGTGTATAGAGTCTCAACCCGTAGTAGTGGGACGTTTGCTCTACCGCCTAGTATTCTAATATTGATTGAGTAGAGCATTGTCATTGTTAATATTCCAGCTAAAAGACCGGGAACTTTTAATTCGTTGTGAATCGCTGCTGTGATAATCCCCGCTACTGCCCCTGCTAACCCTGCTAATAATAAAGCAGTGAAAAGCCCCATCTTTGCAGTTAGTGCCATTGTGGCAACTGCAGCTCCAGTAGCAAACGATCCATCACATGTTAAATCTGCAAAATCTAATATTCTATAAGAGATTAAAACTCCAATCACCATTATAGAAAAAATCAAACCATCGACAAAAATTCCCTCTAGCATCTTTTATCCTACTTAACTACTTTTTTCCCATTCTCTATTAAAACGGAAGCTGAATCAAGGAGATCGTTACTTATGTTAATATTTAATTTTTTAGCTTGATCTAAGTTTACCCAAAGTTCAAAGTCAGTAGGATCTGTTAAGAAGATTGTTCCAATATCACCAGCTTTTTTTCCATCTAAGATTTGTTCAACAACTTTACCTGTGGCTAGTCCAATTTTGTAATAATCAAAACCCCAAGCGATTAAGAAGTTGGTCCCATCAACGTTTGATGGATCTGAAACCATAAATGGAACTGATGCTTTAGTGGTAACTTCATCAATCGAAGGTAAAGCTGAAACAACAGTGTTGTCAGTGGCAACGTATAAAGCATCAACTCGATTCATAATTGCTTGAGTTGCACTTTTTACTTCAGCTGTATTGGCAACAGCTGATGCAACAAAACTCAATCCCAATGCTTCAGTAGCCTCTTTTGCCTCTTCCATTAAGGCAACTCCATTTGCCTCACCACTAGCATAAACATTCCCAATAACTTTAGCACCAGTAAGTTCAGCTAATAGTGCTATTTGAGCTTCAACTGGAGACATATCAGAAACTCCAGCAATCTTATCAGAGTAGCCAGTTTCATAAGATGGAACTAAATCGGCAGAAAGTGGGTCAGTTACTGCAGAGAAAACTACAGGAGTATCTGTTAAGACCATCGCTAAAGCTTGAGCGGTAGGGGTGGCAATACCAACAGCTACATCTACTTTATCACTTTTAAATTTTTGGGCAATTTGGCTAGTTGCCGAACCTTCACCATTAGCATTTTGAAAATCGTAACGGACAACTTTCCCAACAGATGCTAAATAATCTTGCATCCCTTTTTCAACTGCATCTAAAGCAGGGTGGGCTAAAAACTTAGAAACCCCAATTAAGATTTCATCCGACTTCTCTTTTGTACCTGTGGCAAAAAGGCCATTAACTATTAATAGGACAACAAGTGCCACCAATAGACTCTTTTTCATAGCGCTCTCCTTAAGTGATTAATAGAGGTAACTATAAACATAAGAGTTATTTTTGTAAAGTGAGATATGCACTATAGTGTATATTCATGCACCCAATATGCATAAAGCACATGGGTGTTTGTTAGCTAAAAGTCGAAAGGATCTTCAACATCTATCTCTTCTTCTTCGAAAAAGAGTTCGTCATCCTCATCATCTTCATCGTCATCTAGCAATTCAGTCTCTTCATCATCGAGGAAAAAGCCATCAAACTCATCCTCATCTTCCTCTTCGAACTCATCATAATCGTCATCTTCGCGGAGGGTATTTGGATCAAATCCATCATCTATTTCAAGCTCAAGTTCATCATCATCTAGCTCATCTTCATAAAGTTCTTCTTCCCATTCATCATCTTGGTATTTCATGAATATCCTCCCTGTTGTAAGATGATTAAACAGTAGGCGAGAAGGGTTTCTGTGTCAATCGTCATTTTTAATAAAAGTTAAAATTTGTTTGCTTGCAGTGCACTTTAGTTACTGCTATAGTTTTTAAAACACTTTTTGGAGTTTTCACTGAATGATAGTTGTTGAAAATTTAACTAAAACGTTCCACTCAAGAACTAGTAGTAACCGAGCTGTGAACAACGTCTCTTTTACTGCTAGAGATGGGGAAGTTTTTGGATTATTAGGTGCTAATGGGGCTGGTAAGACAACAACGTTGTTAACTATTGCAACCCTTTTACAACCCGATTCGGGTAAGGTCACCGTTGATGGCTTAGATGTAGTTACTGATAGTAGGGCTGTCAGAAACAAAATAGGTTTTTTAACAGGTGAAATGCGCCTTACTGGGCAACTTACAGCTCGAGAGCTTTTAATCTACTTTGGGCAACTAGATCATATGGATAATGATTACATCAACAAAAGGATGAAAGAGCTCAGTAATGATTTAGAGCTAACTGCCCATTTGGATGTCCCTATTGCAAAGCTTTCCAGTGGTTTAACTCAAAAAGTTTCCATTGCTGTTGCTTTGTTAAATGAACCCCATATTATTATCTTTGATGAACCAACTACCAACTTAGATGTGATGGCAACAAAGATTGTCTCAGATTTTATAAGAGATGCAAAAGATAATGGAAAGTGTGTTTTGTTATCGACTCACGTATTAAGCGATGCCCAAAGGTTGTGTGATAGAATTGGGATTATGTATGAGGGGCATTTGTTGTGTGAAGGACCTTTAGATGAGCTATTAGAGCAGTATAAAGTGAAAGATTTAGAACAACTGTTTTTCTCGTTGGTTAGTGGAGATGTGAAATAGGATGTTAAATGATGCTTTTATTATTTTTAAAAAAGAGTTACGCAACCTTTTAAAGGATCGAAGAACCCTCTTTTCAACTTTTATACTTCCACTGGTGATGTTGCCAATAATCTTTATAGGTATGGGGGCAGTAGTTAAATCGATTGAAGATAGTGCAAGAGAGACCACTTACAAAATTGAAATTGTTGATAACAAAGACAATCTTTTTAAAGAGAGTTTGTCAGAATATTTGTTGTGGGAAGAAGTTGATGATCAAGTAAGTGATTTTAAAATTATTTTCCCTCCTAAATATGCTCCAGGGAGCAGTGCCAACGTTATTATCTCATACGACTCTAGCAGTCGTAAAAATCAACTAGCAGTCAATATGGTTAGTCAAGCGTTAACTTCGTATGAATTGGAAATAGCACAAAATGTGCTCTCTTTATACAACTTAACTTATCAAGACTTGCACACAATAAACATTGTTTTAAGTGATACAGCTCAAGAAGCTGCCCAAGCTGGGGGCTCTATTTTAGCAATGTTGATGCCCTACTTTATGGTAATCTTTTTATTCAGCGGTTCAATGAATGCAGGGCTTGACACCACTAGTGGGGAAAAAGAGCGTGGCTCTTTAGCTGTGTTGTTAGTAAACCAAGTCTCTAGAAGCTCAATTGCTTGGGGGAAGATTATCTATGTGTCGGTGGTCTCTTTATTTTCAGCAATAGCCACTTTTATTGGACTGTTAATAGCTATCGGGCTTCCAGGGGGCTCAGATTCGCTTTTGGCAGGGGGGTTATTAGAAGTTGGTTTTGATCCAATCTCACTGCTAATTATTATTTTAGCTCTAATTTCTAGTGCACTGGTATCTGCTGCTTTAATTACAGTGATTGGGTGTTTAGCTAAGAGTGTAAAAGAGGGGAGTTCTTATGTGATGCCTTTGTATATGGTAGTAGTTATCATTGGGGTAACAACTATGTATATGGACCCATCGAAGAATACCTTGTTATTTGTTGTTCCAATTGTTAACACAATTTTTGTCTTAAAAGAGTCTTTTATGGGGATGTATGCCATCTCCCACGTAGTTTTAACTCTTACTTCGAATTTAATATTGGCAGTATTGCAAGCCATGGCAGTCTCCAAATTGTTTAATTCAGAGAGGATTTTACAAACTGTATAAAGGAGCATTTATGCGCAAGATTGTCTCACTATTACTGTTAGTTGTATTTGTTTTTGTTAGCTGTGCAACGCAAGTTCCCATCACTTACGAAAAAGCAGCTAAGTATGAGATGCGTGAATATAGAGATTTGAGTGTTGAGTTGGTTGAACCATACCCATTTAACGTCTTTGATAGCTCAACTAAGAAAATTGAATCTACTGTTGAAGAGATTCCATTTATCATTTACCCAACAGGATCTTTGTTTAGTGAAAGAAGATTAGCTGAGCTAACAACTAAACACCTAACCGACAAATTATCTAAAAGTAACTATTTTACTTTAACTAACTACGGCTCTGCCCACTTAACTAGCAGAATAAGTAGGATGAACTTTACTCAATACGTTTATGAAAAAGTTGTTGAAGAGGGAAAGGTGGAATATTACTTACGCCAAAGAGGAGAGATGACTCTCTCTTTTGCTATTATTGATTCAAAGTGGCACGACACTATTTACAAAGATAGTTTATCTGAATCGTTTGAAGTTGATAAAAAACTCAATTTAATTGAAGATCTAATTCTATTTGCCCCCGATCCTTTAATTGAGTTTGAAAAACTTTCAATCTCCTTAACAGAAAAAGTTGTAAATCTATTGGCTCCTCAAAAGATAACTACCTATGTCTCATTGATGAAAAACAAGCCTGAAAACTTTGAGGCTCAAAAAGCTTATGAAGTTGCTAAACAGCGTCTTTATCCACTAGCTGCACAAATGTTTTTAGAGGTGTGGGATAATTATAACCACTATCCAAGCGCTTACAATGCAGCACTTCTAAAAGAGGCAATGGGACAAAGAGAAGAGGCTATTTTATTGATGGAAAAACTTTACGCTTCAACATTTGATTCAAAAGTATTGAGACAACTTAACAGGATGGTTAGATATCAAATGGAGGAAGAGCTTGCCAAACAACAATATTAAGCACCCCCTTTTAATTGTATACACAGGGGATGGGAAAGGGAAAACCTCTAGTGCCATGGGTCTAGTTATGAGAGGTGTAGCTCATCAGAAAAAGGTTGCAGTTTTTCAGTTCATTAAAAGTGATAATTTAAAAACTGGTGAAAAAATTCTCTCTAAAAAACTTGGTGTTAGATGGGAAAATTTTGGAACTGGTTTTTTATATAGCGATGAGGAGTTTGAAAAAGCTAAAAGTATTTTCATTAAAGGGTGGATAGTGGCAAAAGAGGCTATCGTCAGTGGAAAATACCACTTAGTAGTCTTAGATGAACTAACATACCTATTAAACAATCAAACAATTGATTTAGATGAAGTAATTGGTTTCTTTGAGTCTTTAAAGCAAAACCCCAATCGTCCTCATGTAGTAATTACAGGAAGAGGTGCTCCAAAGCGCCTAATTGAGATAAGTAACCTAGTAAGTGAGATTAATAGCATCAAACACCCCTTTGATAGTGAAAATATTGAAGCTCAGAAGATTATTGAGTACTAAATTAGCCCCTGGCTCATGATTTTAGTATAATTAATATGTACCAAATGGTAGGAATAGGATATAATCACACCTAGGAGGAGCTACTTGGCGCTTATTGATAGCCACACCCATCTTTTACCAATGATTGATGATGGAGTACAAAAAGAAGAGAAGTTTTTTGAGCTTTTAGAGGCTTATGAAAAACATGGCTTTTCAAAAGTGGTCTCAACAATCCATCTTTACAATCCATACGTGGCAACGAAGACTGAGGATATAAAAGAGAAATCAATTTGGGCTAAAGAGGCAGCCAAGAAGTACAATATCGACTTTGAAGTGGGCAGTGAGACTTTTATAGGAAGTACTCAAGAGGTTTTAGTTATCCCTTTCTTAGACAACTGCGTCTTAATTGAGACCGATACTTTCACTGAACCTCTTTTTTTAATTGAGCATGTTAAAGACTTGATTAAACTAAACTACAAGGTAATACTAGCCCATGTAGAGCGATACCGATGGTTTAATTTAAAGAATCATTTGGTTAAGGCGTTGCAAGATTACGGCGTATTTTTTCAATGTAATGTTGAAGGAATTGAAGATGGAAGTTCATCTTCTTATTTGAAAGCAGATGTTGTTGATGTGATTGCATCAGATAACCATGGAGATGTTACTTTACCAAGGCGCTTAGTGGCGCAATTGGAAAAGTATCCTAAAGTAGTTCAACGAATGGATAATCTGTTTCGTTAAGATATAACTTTCCTAAAGGGGGAGATGCTTATGCTGTTGGATATGACGATAGCCAATTTTAGGTCGGTTCAAAGCCCACAAACTATAAGTTTTGAGGGGCTTCGCGATAACCGTCTCGATGATGCAAAAACTGTCCAAATATCAGAAAGATTAAAGGTCATTAGATCGGTAGCAATTATTGGACCTAATGGGGCAGGAAAAAGTACATTTGTGCGTGCCTTGGAGGCCCTTAAATCAATTGTGCTAGCCGATTTAGAGGATGAGAACCCACTATTAATGTTAGCTGGAACTTCATTTGCCTATTCAGAAACTAAAGGAGCTCCTGCAGATCTCTCTTTAGATATTATTTTAGGTGAAGATGAAGAGAGTGGTCAGCCTCTAATTGGGCGCTACACCTTAGTAGCTGACAGGCAAAAGGTTTTCTTAGAGTCGTACTACCTATTTGTTGGGCGTTCACGAAAATTGATGTTTGAAAGAAAGTATGTTAATGATGATCAACAGGGAGTAGCAACTTACAAGTACAGATGGGGTAAGATGTTTAGAGGTGACAAAAAAAGGTTAGTTAACAAAGTAAAACCCAATCACACCTATTTAGCAGCTGCTGCCTTAAGAGAATCTCTTTCTCTAACTCCTTTGTATACTTGGTTCAAAGAAGCGTTGTTAATTTTACCATTTGGACTTTCAGCTGCCAGTGAAAAACAACTTGTTGTGCAACTAACTAAAAATCCCCAATGGAAAAAGCAACTTGTCGATTTCTTATGGAGTATCGATATCACCGATATCAGAGACGTTAGAGTTCAAGATGAGCGATTGGTCTTCGTTCACACCAACGTAACTCAACACTACGCCTCCTATTTCTCTAACGAATCGTTAAGCTTAAGAAGATTATCAACAATTGCCATTGCAATGTTTGAGGCATTCACTAACCAAAGGTTGTTAGTCATGGACGACTTTGGAATGTTGTTACACCCTTATGCATTGGAACACTTAGTGGCAGTTTTTGAAGAGAGTAGCAAAAAGAGCAACTCACAAATGTTGGTAATCGACTGTAACCCCTCATTGTTAAAAGATGGTGTGTTACGTCGTGATGGTGTTTGGTTTGCCCAAAAGAGTAGTGAATCAGCAACTGAGTTCTTCTCCTTAGCCGACTTTAAGTTTACCAAGGCTAAAAGAGATCTCGCTGGTCAACTCTATCTCAATGGCTCTTATGGCGCCTTGCCAATTACCAGTGAATATATTTTTATAGATGAGAAGAAGGAGCAGTGATTATGAAAAGGCGAAAGAAAGTAATTGAAAAACCACGTAAAACGTTTCTCATCGTCGCAGCTTCAGAAGCTGAGTCCCTCTACTTTTCACAGATGCGCAAAGATTGTCGCTACACAAATATGACAGTTTTATGGGCCGAAGAGATTGAGACTTTAGAAGATTTAATTAAGTTTGCTGCCAAAGAGAGGACTAAAGGAAAATTTGATCGCACTTGGGCTGTATTTAGTTTTGAGCAAATGGGTGTAGATGAAGCTGATGTTAAAGAGATGCAAGTTTTGGCAAATAAGAGAAAAATCCAACTAGCTTGGACTAATCCTGATTTACCACTTTGGTATTTAATGCACCTTCAGGTGCCTACCCAAGTTATCAGTGAGGGGAAAGCGATTGAAAATACCCTTAGAGGAGTCTTTAAAGAGTTTGATAGTTCAGCTGAGTATTTACTTGATGAAGGATCTTCTTTACATCTGAAACTTTTTCCAGCTAAAGCACAAGCTGTTATGAACTCTGGTAGTTACAACAACTTAGCACTAGCAAAAGGGGCAACCTTAGTACCAATGAACTTTACAAAACTTACAACTGAGATTGCCGATTATTGCGGTGTAGCCGACATGTCACACAACCAGAAGATGATAGGGCTAAAGAACAATTAAAAATGGTTGGACAAGGTTTCACTATTTTACTTTACATGTTTGCATTTGCCACAGGGAGCATGACATTAGCGCTCTCTGTGGTTTTCCACATTAGAGAGGAGTATGAGTGGACTAAGTACTTCATCCTCTTTCATGCATCACTGTTGGCAACTATGGTGTTACAAGTTCTTAAAGTTTTTGCAAATGTCTTTTTTAGTGAGACAGCAGCATTGGTCACCTCTTATGTGATTGAGGGGATGTTAACAGCCAACGTAGGGTTTCTAATTTTGTTTGTCCCCTATTTTACTGCTTGGATAACAAAAGAGCCTTGGCGAGCTTACCACACAGTTACCTTTGCTATTTTAGGCACTTTTTATGTAGCATTGGCTGTTTTAGAGATAATTTTTAGGTCAGTTTGGCTTTTGCAAAGTGGGATGATGGCAATCTTTATTGGAACACTCTTTTACTCAATCTTTGCAATTATCGTAAACTTAAAGAGAATTCAAAATAGCGATGTAAAAACTGTCAGTAGATCGATAATCATCTTATCGTTTGTTATGATACCGCTACTGTTAATCAGTTTCATCTACCCCTCAATGCGTTACTTTACCTATCCCTTTTACTTTATGTCCTTCTCAATAATAATTTTGGTCTTCTTGTTTATCTACTTTAGTAGAATGGTCCCAACAGTTGTTAAAAAGGAGTTAATCTTTGAAAGGGGACAACTTTTTAACATCTCGAGAAGGGAGTTTAGTGTTATTGAGTTAATCCAAGAGGGATTAACAAACAAAGAGATTGCTGATCAACTCGATATCTCTGTAAACACAGTAAACAACCACATTGCAAATATCTTTGGTAAAACTAAGGTTCGTAGTAGAATTGACTTATTAAATCTTTTAGCAAAAGAGGAGTGGGTGTGAAAATTAGAAAATGTGCAACTCCCATAACTTTAAAAAATAACAACAAGAAAGCTGTTTTAGCTATCCATGGCTATGCAGGTTATCCTGGTGAGCTAGCTCTTCCAGCGAAAACCCTTTTTGATGGGGGTTTTGATGTTTATGTAATTAGGCTTCCCGGTCATGGAACTAATAGTGAAGATTTTAGAACTACTAATGCCAAAATGTGGATAAAAGAGGCACAAGAGAGTTACAAAAAATTAGTTAAAGAGTATGAAGAGGTTTATCTAATAGGACACTCAATGGGGGGTGCTATAGCTACTATTTTAGCTAGTAAGTACCCTGTTAAAAAGATGGTCCTTTATGCACCTGCTTTAAAGGTGAGTAAATTAAATTTACCATTAATCTCCATTGCCTCTCTTTTCATTAAAAAGTTTGATACAGGGTGGCGTTCTGATCCCCGTTATAAGTTCTTTGATGAAAGGGATGAAGATGATGATCAATACTTAGGAAAAGAGTATTGGTCACACCTCTATCTTAAACAAGTTAAAGAGCTAGGGTTTGTTGCTAAAGAGGCTTTAAAAAACTTAGAGAAAATTAAAGCTGAAGTGTTAGTATTTACAGGAAGTCTTGATCAAACAGTTCCTAAAGAAGTTGGTTCGCTATTTGAAAAGCAATCTTCTAAAAATAGATGGAAAAACTTTGAAGAGGCAACTCACTTTATCCCCTACGATATAGACCAAAAAGTGAGAAAAGATGCTATGGAACAAACACTTAAGTGGTTGCTCTGATGTTGCTAATTTTTCCTTTTTCCTATAGAACCTAAGATAAGGTTCTGCTAATCAAAGCTAAATTTTACCCTAGGAGTTAATCTCTATGAAAGTTCGTGTTCGTTACGCCCCCTCCCCAACAGGATTGCAACATATCGGTGGCATAAGAACAGCCCTGTTTAACTATTTCTTTGCCCGTGCAAACAAAGGTAAATTCATTTTAAGAATTGAAGATACAGATCAATCTCGCTACGACGAAAAAGCTGTTGAAGATCTTTATGCAACTTTGAAGTGGCTAGGGATTGATTGGGATGAAGGTCCTGTTGTAGGTGGTCCTTATGCCCCTTATCAACAAAGTGAAAGATTTGAACTATACAAAGAGTATGCTGAAAAATTAATTGATGATGGTAAAGCCTACAGATGTTACTGTACATCCGAAAGATTAGAAAAAGTGCGACAAGAGCAAACTGAATCTAAAAGCAAAGTAGTTGGTTATGATCGCCATTGTCGTAACCTTAGTAAAGAGGAAATTGCATCTTTAGAAAAAGAGGGTAAAAGCTCTGTTGTGCGCTTTAAAATTCCTTTGGAAGGGAAAACTGTAGTTGAAGATCTATTAATGGGCTCAATTAGTAGACGTAACAGCGACATCTCTCCCGATCCTGTCCTTTTAAAAAGTGATGGTTTTCCCACATACCACTTGGCAAATGTGATTGATGATCATTTTATGGAAATTAGCCATATCATGAGAGCTCAAGAGTGGATACCATCAGGACCACTGCACGTTTTATTGTATGAAGCTTTTGGGTGGGAAACTCCTAAGTTTTGTCACCTACCAATGGTAATGGGTAAAGATGGGCAAAAACTTTCTAAAAGACACGGCTCTACTGCCGTTAAAGAGTTTATTGAACAAGGATATTTAAGTGAGGCTCTGATTAACTATGTGAGTATGGTTGGGTGGTCTTACGACGATAAAAGAGAATTTTTTACTAAAGAACAGTTAAGTGAACTTTTTTCTTTGGATAAGATAAGTAAATCACCTGGAGTTTTTGATTATAAGAAGCTTCTTTGGTACAATGGGCACTACATTAGAGAAAAGGGTGATAATGAGTTGTTACAACTATTAAAACCTTTTATGGCTAAAGAGTTTGATTTAACAAACATCAAAGAGAGTCAGCTTTTAAAGTTAATGCCAATTGTTAAAGAGAGATTAAAAACTCTTAGTGATATTGGTCCTATGGTGAAATTCTTGTTTGTCGATATTGGGGATGTAGATGCAGAGGCACTATTGCCCAAAAATGTTGACAAGAAAACTACCTTAGAGATTTTACAAAAGGGCTCTTTAGTTATAGAGAGATTGGATGAGTTAACCAATGAACAAGCTGAAAGTGAGTTAATGGAGTTAGCTAATTCCTTGGATCAAAAAGTTAATGCAATCTTTATGCCCTTAAGAGTTGCAGTTACAGGCTCTTTAGTTAGCCCACCACTGTTTGACTCGATGAGATTATTAGGATTAGAAAAAACTATGGCCCGTATAAAAAGGGCAATTGAGATACTACAAGATGAGGTTGAAAATGGGTGAGAAGAACACAACAATGGAAAAAATTGTTTCGCTTTGTAAGAGAAGAGGTTTTATTTACCAATCGAGTGAGATTTATGGTGGACTTGCTGGATCGTGGGATTACGGTCCATTAGGAGTTGCCCTTAAAAATAATATTAGAGATTTCTGGTGGAAAGAGATGACTCAACACTACGACAATATTGTTGGACTAGACTCTGCCATTTTAATGCACCCAAAGGTTTGGGAAGCTAGTGGTCATATCAACAATTTCACCGACCCTTTAGTTGACTGTAAACATTGTAAAGCTCGCTTTAGAGCAGATCAAATAGATTTAGAAGCTGCGTGTCCAAACTGTGGAACTAAAGACTCCTTCACTGAGCCAAGAAACTTTAACTTGATGTTCTCTACAAATATAGGTTCAATTGAACAAGAGGGCTCTAAGATTTACTTAAGACCTGAAACTGCCCAAGGAATCTACGTTGATTTTAGAAACGTAGTTCAAAGTAGCAGAGTAAAGGTCCCTTTTGGTATTGCCCAAGTTGGAAAATCATTTAGAAATGAGATTACCACTAAGAGTTTTATCTTCCGCTCAGTTGAGTTTGAACAAATGGAGATGCAGTTCTTTGTTAAACCAGGTACTGATGATAAATGGTTTGCCTATTGGAAAGAACAAAGATTAAACAGTTATCACAACATGGGAATTAAGCCCACCTCTTTAAGGTGGCACAAACATGGGGACGATGAGTTAGCTTTCTATGCAAAAGAGGCTTACGATATCCAATTTTTATTTCCTATGGGGTGGCAAGAGTTAGAGGGTATTCACAACAGAACCGATTACGATTTAACGCAACACCAAAAGTTTAGCAAAAAAGATTTAACTTACTTAGATCAAGAAAGTGGGGAGAGATTTGTCCCTTACGTTGTCGAAACTAGTGCTGGTTTAACAAGAAACGTTTTAATGGCCCTTAGCGATGCTTATGAAGAGGAAGAGATTGGGGAAAACGATATTCGTACTGTTTTAAGATTTCACCCAAAGATTGCTCCAGTAACAGTAGCAGTTTTACCATTAGTTAAAAAAGATGGACTAGGGGAGGTAGCTCAAAAACTAGAAAAAGATTTAAGAGAAGAGTTTGTCACTTTCTACGATCAAAGTGGAGCTATTGGGCGTCGTTACAGGAGGATGGATGAGATTGGAACTCCATACTGTCTAACTGTTGATTACCAAAGCCTAGAAGATAATACAGTGACTCTCAGATTTAGAGACTCAATGGAGCAAATTAGAGTTAAAATCGACGATATCGTTGCTACGCTAAAGAAAGCAACTAAAGAGTACAAAAGGGTTGAATAATTTATGAACAAAGCGCTAGAAGTTTTACAACAAAGAGGCTTTATTGCTCAGTGTACCGACTTAGAGGGACTTAGTAAGAAGATGGATGAGGGTCCAATCACTTTCTATTTGGGGGTAGACCCAACAGGAAGATCGATTCACATTGGACACATGGTCCCATTTTTCGCTATGCACCACCTACAAGAGCATGGACACAACCCAATAGCTTTAGTTGGAGGGGGAACTAGTTTAATTGGAGACCCCTCTGGAAAAACTGAGATGAGAAAAATGCTCAGTGTTAAAGAGATTGAAGATAACAGCAAAGCTTTAAAAGACCAAATAGGGACAGTAATAGATTTTGATGTTGTTGAGGGCTCAAATAAAGGTAAAGCTATCATGTTAAACAACTACGATTGGCTAGGACCTTTAAATTACATTGAGTTTTTACGCGATATTGGAAAGCACTTTTCTGTTAACAGAATGTTAACCTTTGAGTCTTACAAACAAAGATTAGAAAAAGGGCTCTCCTTTATTGAGTTTAACTACCAACTTTTACAATCTTACGACTTTTTAATCCTCTTTAAAGAGCACAACTGCACTTTACAAATAGGGGGCGATGATCAATGGGGAAACATTGTTTCGGGTATTGAGCTAGTTAGAAAAGTTGAAAGAGGGGAGAGTTATGGCCTAACATTTAATCTCATCACCCGTTCCGATGGGCACAAGATGGGTAAAAGTGAGAAAGGGGCAGTCTTTTTAGATCCCGAACTTTACACTCCTTACGATTTTTACCAATACTGGCGCAACACCAACGATGAAGATGTCTTTAAGTTTATGAAACTTTTCACCTTTTTAAGTTTAGAAGAGATAGCTGAGTATCAAAAAGAGGGTGTAAACATCAATGAAGCTAAACAAAGATTAGCTTATGAGCAAACCAAAATTATTCATGGTGAAAAAGAGGCAGATAAAGCTAAAGCTGCAGCTCAAACTATGTTTGGTAGCAATAAACTTGATGACAAAGCAAAAGAGGGTCTTCCCACATTAGAAGTTAGTGCAAGCAGATTTGAAGATGGGATTGGAGTTATTGAGCTATTTGCCATGACCGACTTGTGTAAAACAAACAGCGATGCTCGCCGTTTAGTCCAACAAGGGGGGGCAACTGTCCAAGATAAAAAAATTGAAGATGTAAATACAATAATTGATAAGAGCTGGATAACTCACCAAGAACTGATTCTAAAAGCGGGTAAAAAGCGCTATTTTAGAATTGTAGTTACTGCGTGATACAAGGCAATCGGAAGCCAATTCCGATAGAGGTCTATTATGAAAAAAGTTTTAACCTTTTTGCTTTTAATTGTTATAATCCTTCCACTTAGTGCCCAAGGGGCAGTAGAAAAGAGTGTGAGGGCTTCTGAAGAAGTTGAAATTAACATGGCAGTGATGCAAGGTCCTAGTGGCTTTGGAGCTGCTGGATTGTTTCGAAACCAAGGAAAACTCAACGAAAAAACTAAAGTTGATGTCACCGTTTATCCCTCTCCAAATGAAGTAATTGCCCGTTTAGCAAATGGGGAGATTGATGTAGCAGCATTGCCAACTAACGTAGCAGCAAATCTGTATGCTAAGAATGTTGGAGTTAAAGTTGCAGCTATAACAGGAGAAGGGATGTTGATGCTTTTATCAACTGACCACTCAATTGAGAAGTTAGAAGATTTAGCAAATAGAAAAATAAACATTCCAGGTTCGGGTTCGACTCCTGATCAAATTACTAGAATAATGGTGAGCGCTTTTGGTTTTGATCCAGATACAGATGTAGAACTCGACTATTCAATTGCAGCTCCTGCTCAAGTTGCCCAAATGATGATTGCTAACAGAGTTGATTTAGCAGTTATGCCTGAACCATTTGTCACTCTGATTTTAAAATCAAATCCTAAAGCAATACCTTTATTGGATATGCAAAACTTGTGGGGTTCTCTCACTGGTGTTGATAATTACCCAATGACTGTTGCAGTTATCTCAGATAAGTTTATTGAAAAACACCCAGATCGGGTGACAGTTATTATGGATGCCCTTAAAGATTCAATAGAGTGGGTCAATTCCAATCCTAAAGATGCTTCTGTTTTAATTGAAGAGGCGGGGATTATGGCTGCTGCTATGGCAGTTGACTCAATTCCTAGATGTAATTTAGTTTTCACAAAAGCTGAAGATGGTTATATCGCAATGGATACCTATTTGAAAGTACTTCAAGGCTTCGATTATAGCTCAATTGGGGGCTCACTACCTGATGAGTCGTTCTACCTTAGCTACTAAGCTAACTTTAATAATTAGTTTGTTGCTCCTTCTTGCCACTTGGCAAGTTGGGGCAATACTACTTGATGCCCAAGTGATCTTACCCACTGTGGGTAAAACTGTTGAAGCCTTTGTACAACTTCTAAAATTTAAACCCCTTTCAGTAAATATCTTAACAACTGTATCTCGCTCTTTAAAAAGTTTTCTAATAATTTTAATTAGTGGAACAATACTGGGAATTTTAGCTGGTTACTTTAAGTTAATAGATGCCTTTTTAAAACCTTTTTTAGTGATTTGTAAAGCAACTCCTGTGATGGCAATAATATTATTAGCCTTCATCTGGTTTAGCAGTGGGACAGTGCCCCTTTTTAGTGCCTTTTTAATGGGCTTTCCAATTATGTTTGTCCAAATGGAGAGAGGGGTGGATCAAATTTCTAAAGAGTTAAAAGAGATGAGTCAGCTTTTTGCTTTTTCTAAAAAAGATCGCCTCTTTTATGTAATTATCCCATCGCTATTGCCCTCAATTATTACAGGTTCTAAAGCATCATTATCGATGGTTTGGAAAGTTGTTATAGCAGCTGAAGTTTTAACAGTTCCTAAGTATGGGGTGGGTAGTAGAATGCAACTAGCCCAAGTGAACTTGGAGACTGCTCAAGTATTAGCTTGGACTATCATAGCAATTTTATTAACTGCGATTGGAGATTTAGTTTTTAGCCTTCTATTAAAAGCTTTAGAGAGGGTTGTAAAGTGATTATTAACGATGTCTCAAAAAGCTATTTAGTTAACTCAGAGCCTTTAGAAGTATTAAAAGATTTCTCTTTGACAATTGAACCAAATACAATTTGTGCTTTAGTTGGCCCAAGTGGGTGTGGTAAAACAACACTTTTACGTTTAGTTGGAGAACTAGAAGCTTGTGATAAAGGGTCAATCGTTAAAAGTGAAAGTGAATTGGGACCAGTAAGTTACTTGTTCCAAGAGCCTCGCCTATTGCCTTGGTTCTCTGTTCTAACCAACGTAGAGGTGGTTCTACGCCCCTTTTATGAGAATAAGGCAGAGAGAGTCGATATAGCTATGAAGTTCATTAAAATGGTGGGATTGGGCGATTATGCTAAGTTTAAACCTGACATGCTTAGCGGTGGGATGCGCCAAAGAGTTGCCATTGCTCGTTCTTTTGCCTATCCAAGTTCGATTATGCTCTTAGATGAACCTTTTCAAAGTCTAGATGCCTCATTAAGATGGTCGTTAGTTAAATCCTTTTTACATCTTTGGGAAGCAGAAAAAAGGACAACTTTGTATGTGACTCACGATGTTCAAGAAGCTCTACTAATGGCTGATTTAGTGATAAAGCTCTCTAAAAGACCAATGGAGATTATAAATAAGCACTACATAACAACTCCAAAGGCAACTCGATCTTTAGCAGATCCAAAATTAATCTCTTTACAAGCCTCTTTTTACAACTAAAATAGTGAGAGCTTTAACAACACAGATATCCAAACAAATAGTGTAAACAAGCTTACTGAAGTTGTAGTGACAACTATTTGACCAGCTAAGTTGTAATCCTGATCTAGTTGTTGAGCTAAAGTAAAACTAGTTACTGAAGCAGGAGAGGCAAACAAAGCTAAAATTAGAATTAACTCCAACTCTTTATAACCAAAGGCTATTGCAACTAAAACAACCACTAAAGGGACAACAATTAACTTTAATAAAGATACCATCACTAAAGCAAAGGAATTTTTCTTTAGTGAGGAGTAGGTGACTGAGGCTCCTAAAACTATTAAAGCTAAGGGAGTAGTAATAGCACCTATCTCTTTTAAGAAAGTGACGATAATTGGTGGTAAAGAGAAGTTAGTTAAAGCAAATAATAAACCTAACAGTGATGCGAAAATCATCTGATTCGTTAAAATTGCCTTAAATATCTTTGAGTAATCTCTCTCTTCTCCCATAAAAAATTCTAATGAAAACAAGCTAACTACATTAAACAATGGGGAGGCTAAACCTCCTAATAAAGAGGCAATTCCAGCAGACTCTTTCCCATAAAGACTTATGGCCATAGGAATGCCAAAGAAGATAAAGTTGCTTCTAGTTACCCCTTGTACCAGTACCCCTTTACGATCTCTACTTTTAGCAAGGGGGGGGGGATTGCAATCATTGAGATTATAAAAATAACTATTATTGAAATTGCTGAGAACCACAAAAGTGAAAAGCTCTCAATTGTGTTAAAATCGGTCTCATAGATATTAATAAAAATCAAAAGTGGTAATAAAACTTTAAATATTAAAGTATTCAATTCATATAAAGTTTGTTGATTTAATAGCTTCCCTTTTTTGAAAACATAACCTAGGCCAATTTTACTAAAAAGAGGAAACAATAGTTTTAAGGTGGAGCTGAATATCATCTAGTAGCTCTTTTCTTTATATTTTCCCAACTTTCTAAAAAGTCCCTTTTAACACTCTCTATGTCGATAGTTTTTAACTCTCGGTTTTCCATTACGATGTTGCCACCACTAACAACAGTAACAACATCACTACTTTTAGCTGAATAGACTAAAGAGGAGTAGATGTTGTTGTGAGGTAACATATTTACACTATTAGCATCTATTAAAATTAAATCTCCCTCTTTGCCAACTTCGATGGTCCCTATCTCTTTCTTTCTTCCTAAAGCAATAGCACCATTGATTGTTGCCATTTTAATTATTTCATAAGGATCAATAGAGCGTGCTTGTAAGGTTGTTGCACTGCTTAGTAGGCCACACTGACGCATCTCTAAAAAGAGATCTAAATTGTTGTTACTTGAAGCTCCATCGGTTCCTAAAGCAATTAAAATATCATTTTCTAAATACTTCTTAATAGGGGCAATGCCACAACCTAGTATTGCATTGCTATTTGGGTTATGAACTAAAGGGATTTTTTTCTCTTTTAAAAGATCTTGTTCACTTTGATCTAAAAAGATACCGTGAGCTAAATAGAGGTGGTTTTTATCAACAACACCCAATGAATCTAAGTATTGAAGAGGCCTTTTACCAAACTCTTTTAAAGAGTCACTTACTTCTTTTTCAGTTTCACTAATGTGGGTGTGCACTTTACAATTATTTTCTTTAGCAACTTCATTAGCTATTTTATAAGTTCCTGCACTACAAGTGTAAATGGAGTGGGGAGCTATATCAAATTTAATTGCCCCATTAGTTTGTTGTTTTATCTTCTTTAAAGAGGGAAGGGTATTGGCAACCCTTTTTTCACTCTCTTTTGCATCCCCAAATAAAGTTAAACCTAAATTAGCTTTAACTTTGGCCTCTTTAATTGCCTCGCTACTAGCTTCTTGGAAAAAGTAGAAATCACTAAAGGTGGTAGTACCACTACTTATCATCTCAGCAATTGCCAATTTTGTTCCTATGTAGACATCTTCTTCTGTTAATAGGTCTTCATAGACCCATATTTGTGAAAGCCAACTTTGTAATGAATCTATTTTATTGGGGAAGTTTCTAAAGAAAGTCATTGATGCGTGAGTATGACTATTTACAAGTGCTGGAAGGACAATCTTGTCTGTAGCATCGACAGTGTAATCACTATTAAAGTTTTTCACATCTCCAATAGCTACAATTATCCCATCCTCAATTGCAATATCTGTGTTATATAAAACATTTTTGTCACTAACTGGTACTATAGTGCCGTTTTTTATCAATACCTTCATAATTCAAGATAGCACGACTTATTGAAAGAGTCAGCTATTTTGAGACTTTACCCCGTTGAATCTTTTTAGTACTGGTCATTGCCATAGGTTTATCCAAAACGGTAATTTTAGTCACCTTCTTATAAGCAATTAATTTTCTGTTAACCTCTTCAACTATTTTTTCAATTTCAGTAGCAATTTGATCGTTGTTGAAACCTTTTTCTTTGTAGTGTTCAACGTTGGGATAAATTAGAGCTTCAATCTCTTCTGAACGATGGCTCTTATTGGCTATGTAACCACGCACCATAATTTGATCAATCTCATCATAAAGTTGAAACTGATCTTCAATCTCTTCAGGATAGACGTTTTTGCCCCCTTCAGTGACAATTAAATTTTTTGCTCTCCCTTTAAGGTAGAGGTAGTTCTCTTTATCTAAGTGTCCTAAATCACCTGTCTTTAAAAAGCCATCTTCAGTGAATAACTCTTTAGTGTTCTTAGGGTCTTTGTAGTACCCTTGGCAAATATTTGGCCCTTTAACTTGAACCTCTCCATTGCCAAAAAAGTCGGGATTGGCAATGCGCATCTCAACTAAGGGTAATACCTTACCAACACTGGTAACTTTAAATTTACTTACAGGATTTAACGTTAAGATTGGGGCTGTTTCAGTTAATCCATATCCTTGGATAAAATCTAAACCCAGTTGTTGATATTGTCTAAAGGTCTCAGCTGATAAAGGACCTCCTCCACAAATACAGAGGTTGTTATCTAACATCCCAATTCCATCTAATAGTTGGCTAAACCACTTTCTTCCCATATTTATTTTAAATGTTCTTCTTAAAAAGCCATTAATTACCATTAAGAGTCTAATAAGGGCGTAAGCTACTAACCCTTTCTCTTTAACTTTTTTCATCAAACCTGCTAAAAGTTTGTTGTATAAAAGGGGAATTGCTAAAAATAGGGTAATTTTACCCAATCTCATCTCATTAAGGACTCTAGAAACAACTATTCCCTCACCAAAGACAATTTCACAACCGTGTCCAATTGCCTCTAAAAAGACTGCAGTCATTGCATAGGAGTGGTGTAAAGGCAATAGTGCATAAAAGATATCTGTACTGTCGAATACTAAAAATGCTGGGTCACTTGCTTGAAAGACGTTACTCACTAAGTTTGAGTGAGTTAAAACAACCCCTTTTTCATTACCTGTAGTTCCACTAGTGTATAAAATAGCGGCAGTATCATCTCCAATAGGTAGATCTTTAGAAGCAACTTTTTTTGTCAAACTTTTGATCTCATCAAGGGTAAATAGGTTGTTCTTTCCTTTATCAGTTAGACTAATTACAATTTTTTGATCTTTAATAAAAGAGTTTTTATTTAATTTTTCAATAACATCGCTATCGGCAAATATCCCATTAGGCTCACTAAATTGTGATAACTGTTCAACTTTTTCTGAGGGCATTTGGTTATCTAAAGGGACAACTATTGCTCCAGCGAACAGAATTGCTAAGTAGGCAATTGCCCAGTTAGGGGAGTTTTTCCCATTGAGGATAAGGCGATCTCCTTTTTGTACCCCTTGCTCTTTAAGATATAAAGCTGTGCTATTTATCTTATTAAATAATTGGTCGTAAGTTAAATTAATAACCTCTTTGCCCACTATTTTAGTAAAGCCTCTGTTAGAGGCGTATTGTGAGTGGGTTATCGTTAATAGTTGTGGTATTGAGGGCCAAGATCCTTCAAAATACTTCCCTTTGTAAGGTTCTAATGGCTTTAATGTTTCTCCCATAAAGAGTTTCTCCTAGTAAGTAGTAGAAAGTAACTACTCGTTATAGTGTAGTTAGAAGAATCAAAAAGTCAATTGAATCTCATAGTTATTTTTAATTATGGGTAAAAATAGGACGATTATAAGGAAAATATAAATTTCTTACCTGTAAAGGGCAAATTAGTCCCTTTACAAATCGTTGACACTCTCTACATAGACATGTTATTTTCCTAGGGATGCTCTTTGAGTTTGAAGAGCAAAATAACTGGCTTAAAAGAGGACTTACATGCCTTCAAATGATTCAAACACTCCAACTACGAAAGAGAGTAAAGTAACTAAATTTAAACAGAAGGGAAAAGAGAAAATCTCTTTTGGTAGGATTATCACTTACGTAATATTGGCTTTAATTGCAATTGCCTTAATATTTAGTGTTGTTTTACCCTCATTCTCTAGACAGGGACAAGCCTCTTCAATCACCTTTGGTACTTTAGATGGCAAACCAATTGAGTTTAGATATGGTAACTACTTTTACAGACAATACCAAAACCTAGCACAACAAAATAAAGGTTCATCCGATGCAGTAGCTTACCAAATTTGGAGAGGAGCATTTGAGAATACTGTTATCTATACCGCCTTAAATAAGATGGCAGTCGATGTTGGGTACAAAGTAACCGATGAGAAGTTAAACCAAGCTATTATAGACAGTGGTGCTTACAACAGAGATGGTAAGTTTGACACAAAGTTGTATGAGCAAACCCCAGCTGACCGTAAAAAGACAGTTAAACAACAAATAGAGGAGAATTTACCCTTAGAAGCAGTTATGAACGATATCTCATCTCTATTAACTGCAAGTGGGGAGCTTGATTACATTATGTCCATTGGTGATAAGAGTAGAAGCTTTGAGTATGCTTTGTTTGATTATTCTCTCTATCCCGATGCATTAGCTACCAACTATGGTCAAAATAATGTTGCTCTATTTTCTTTAATTGATATTGATGTTGTTAATGCAGCTACTTTAGAAGAGGCAAACGCCCTTTTAGATAACAAAAGTGAAGGACAAAGAGATTTACTTTACTACTACGAATTACAGCAACAATTCAAACACCCAGAAGAGGTAAATATCCTTTTCTCAACAAAGGTGGGTGGGTATTCACCAATATTTGAAACTCTTAATGGATACGCCTTCTTTAAAGTCAATAAGCAACCCTTTGGTGCAGACTTTGAAGATCAAGATGTTATAAATGATATTAAACAATACATTGGCTCACACGATTCTGAAATCATCATCTCCTATGTCGCTGATAAAGTTGATACTTTTGTTGATAGGGCAAACCAAGTGGGATTTGATGAAGCTGTAAAAGAGTTAGCTCTTAAAAGCTACACAATCGAACCTACCAGTGCCAACGTTGCTGCTTCTAATTACCTTTCAGGTTTTAACTACACCGATGAGATGGGCTATTTAAGACTTCTAAGTGGAAACAGAGAAATTATGAGATCTCTTTTTACCAGTGAAGTTGGTTCAATCTTAGGTCCCTATGAATCCAATGGGGCAACTTTAGTAGTCACACCAACTGCTGAGGTAAAGATGGATGATGAGATGCGCTCTTACATTGAAATTGTCCACCCTTACTATGCTAAAGGGCAAAGTCAGCAAGATCTTTTACAACAGGTCTTCTATTCAGATCGTCTAACAGACAATTTCTTACAAGCTTTCTTTGAAAACTTCATAGCAGGTAGAGAGAACAACTAGTACAAAGGCACCGCAAGGTGCCTTTACTATTATCTAAATTATCCTTATTTTCTCATTATGAATAAAGAACTAAAATCGCCAAAAGAGGTGGCATTAGAGAAGAAGCTGTTAGCTGAAGTAGATGCTAATAGACCACCTGGAAAGTTGTTGGGTCTCCTTATTGAAGATCAGGAGATTCAAATCATGCAAGATTACGCTAACACTGTCTCTATAGTGAGATTGGGATTTAACGACCATGGGCCAGTTCACATGAGACAAGTTGCTTTAAATGCCCTTAAGATGATGGCTCTTTTAAAAGAGGCAAATATTAAAACTTCATTAGAGAGTGATAAAGTTGGGACCTTTGAAGATAGTTTAAGTGCAGTTCTGTTAGCCTCCTTTTTACACGATTTAGGAATGGCAATAGGGCGTGAAGATCACGAGCTATTCAGCTCAACGCTGGCTTTAGGCATCATCAATCGTCTTTTAGAGGTTATTTATCCAAATGAGCTTAAAAAACGCGTAGCAATCCGCTCAGTAGCCTTAGAGGGGATTGTGGGCCATATGGCAAACAGAAAGATACACTCAGTTGAAGCTGGAGTAATTTTATTAGCTGATGGGTGTGATATGGAAAAAGGGAGAGCGAGAATACCACTGTTTTTAAGCAAAGAGCCAAAAATTGGAGATATACATAAATACTCCTCCTCTGCTATTGAGAAAGTAACTATCTCCAAAGGGGATGAAAAGCCTATTAAAATTAAAGTTGATATGAGTAGTGAAGTTGGCTATTTCCAAGTGGAAGAGGTCCTTTTCCCAAAAGTAAACTCATCTCCAATCAAAAATTATGTTGAACTTGTGGCTCAAATTGATAAACTGAAGGAGAAACACTACCTGTAAAGGAGGTTCTTTGTGATTGGATTTTTAGGAGAAGCTTTAATCGATTTAGTCGCCTCAAAAGAGGGTGACAAATCGTTATTTTATAATTACATAGGGGGCTGTGCTTTAAACGCAGCCGTTTCTGCAGCTCGCTTAGAAGCAGATGTCATTTACATGGGAAAAATCTCTAGTGATGTTTTTGGTAAAGAGATTGAAAAATACTTTAAAGAGAATAGGGTAGACTTATTTGATTCATTTGTTGGGGTTAAAGAGCCTACAATGTTAGCTTTTGCCCACCTAGATACTTCAAAAGCTGCTTCTTACACTTTTTACACCAAAGGGACCACTATCGACTCTCTTAGTAGTGATGAGATAGTTAATCTTTTAAAAACATTTGATGACATTCACTACCTTCATGTGGGTTCAGTCTCATTAGCTTTGGAAAATAGTGGTAATGAGATTTTAAAAGCTTTAAAGAGTTTAAATGA
>Ga0265293_10001153_pt1 | contig 59334 bp, 56 predicted proteins | sample Munlanlewell138R_FD_192505 | JGI IMG/M metagenome (GOLD analysis project Ga0265293, IMG submission 192505) | Leachate microbial communities from a municipal landfill in Southern Ontario, Canada - Leachate well 138R | ecosystem: Engineered > Solid waste > Landfill > Unclassified | place: Canada...
GCGCTTACGATACGCCAACGCCGATCTTGCCTCGTTGCAGGAGGTCGCCCGCTTCGCCGAGCAGATCGCCGCCGAGCAGCCCCGGCTGGACGTGCTGGTCCACAACGCCGGGATCGGCGCCGGCGCCCACGGCGGCCAGCAACGGGAAACGAGCCGCGACGGCTTTGAGCTGCGCCTGGCGGTCAACTACATCGCGCCCTTCCTCCTCACCCGCCGCCTGCTCCTCCTGCTGCGCCGCACCGCCGGCGAGCAGGGCGAAGCGCGGATCGTCAGCGTCGCCTCCACCGCCCAGCAGAAGATCGATTTCGCCGACCCGATGCTGGAGCGCGGCTACAGCGGCATGCGCGCCTATGCGCAAAGCAAACTCGCGCAGGTGATGTTCACCTTCGATCTGGCCGAAGAGCTGGCGGGCAGCGGCGTCTCGGCAACGGCGCTGCATCCGGCCACGCTGATGGACACCAAAATGGTGCGGGAATGGTTCGGCGTCCCGCGCGCCTCGGTGGAAGAAGGCGCCCGCGCCCTGGAGCGGCTCATCGTCGCGGACGAACTTGCCGGCGTTTCGGGCGAATATTTCGACGGCGAGAGGAAAGGAAAGGCGGACCCGCAGGCTTACGACAAGGAGGCCAGACGCCGCCTGCGAGAGTTGAGCGAGGAATGGGTCAACGGGTTTCTCTGAGACCTTTCGCCCGCCGCAACCGGCGCAGCGACCGGGCGGCCTGATGACTGGGTTGTGCCAAAGGATAGAAAAAAACCGCGACAGTGCACGAGGGGGTTGCGGCCAACAAACGACACTGCCCCCGGCCGCTGGCGCGACCGGGGGCAGTTTGCCTGCGCGAAACCTTTCGATCAGCAGCCGAGCTGCTTGAAGAAATCGTTCCCCTTGTCGTCCACCAGGATGAACGCCGGGAAGTCCTCCACTTCGATCTTCCACACCGCTTCCATCCCCAATTCGGGGAAGTCGATGCACTCGACCTTCTTGATGTTCTCCTCCGCCAGAACGGCCGCCGGGCCGCCGATGGAGCCGAGATAGAAGCCGCCGTGCTTCTTGCAGGCGTCGGTCACCTGTTGCGAGCGGTTGCCCTTGGCGATCATCACCATGGAGCCGCCGTTGGCCTGGAGCAGGTCGACGTAGCTGTCCATGCGGCCGGCGGTGGTGGGGCCGAAGGAGCCCGAGGCTTTGCCAGCCGGAGTCTTCGCCGGGCCGGCGTAGTAGATCGGATGCTTCTTCAGGTAATCGGGAAGGGGCTTGCCGCTGTCCAGGATCTCCTTGAACTTGGCATGGGCGATATCGCGGCCGACGACGATGGTGCCGGTGAGCAGCAGCGGCGTGCTGACCGGGTGCTTGGCCAGCTCGGCGAGGATCTTCTCCATCGGCTGATTGAGGTCGAGCTTCACCCCGTGGCTGTGCTTGCCACGGTACTGCTCGGGAATGAAGCGGCCCGGATTGCGGTCCATTTCCTCGACGAACAGACCCTCCCTGGTGATCTTCGCCTTGATGTTGCGGTCGGCCGAGCAGGAGACCGCCATGCCGACGGGGCAGGAGGCGCCATGGCGCGGCAGGCGGATAACGCGCACATCGTGGGCGAAGTACTTGCCGCCGAACTGGGCGCCGATGCCGAGCTTGTAGGCCGCCTCCAGCAGCTCTTTCTCCAACGCGACATCGCGGAAGGCCTGGCCGTGCTCATTTCCCTCGCTGGGCAGGCCGTCGAGTTCCTTGGCGGTGGCCAGCTTGACCGCCTTCATGCAGGCGTCGGCGCTGGTGCCGCCGATGACGAAGGCGATGTGATAGGGGGGACAGGCGGCGGTGCCGAGGTATTTCATCTTGTCGATCAGCCAATTCTTCAGCTTCTCGGGGGTGAGCAGGGCTTTGGTCTCCTGGTAGAGCATCGTCTTGTTGGCGCTGCCGCCCCCTTTGGCCATGAAGAGGAATTTGTAATAATCCCCGTCGGTGGCCATGATGTCGATCTGCGCCGGCAGGTTGGTGCCGGTGTTCTTTTCCTTGTACATGTCGAGGGCGACGGTCTGGCTATAGCGCAGATTCTCCTCGGTATAGGTCTTGTAGATCCCCTTCGAAAGGAATTCCTCATCCCTCACTCCCGTCCACACCTGCTGCCCTTTTTTGGCGACGATGGTGGCGGTGCCGGTGTCCTGGCAGAGGGGAAGTTCGAAATTGGCGGCAATCTCGGCGTTGCGCAGGAAGGCCATGGCGACCCCCTTGTCGTTCATCGAGGCTTCGGGATCGCGCAGGATCTTGGCGACATTCTCGTTGTGCTCGGGGCGCAGCAGGAAGGAGACGTCCTTCACCGCCTGGTTGGCGAGAACGGTGAGCGCCTCGGGATCGACCTTCAGCACCTCTTTGCCGTCGAATTGGGCGACGGAAACGTACTTCTCCGACCCGGGGATTTTGTAGTACTTGGTGGCGTCCTTGGCGAGGGGAAAGGGATCCTGGTAATGGAATTCCGGTGTGGCCATCGTTCTCTCCTTTGCATGGAATGGGCATGACGGCGGGAAAAAGCCGCCGGTTATGGATGGGCTGTTCATTATAGGCATGTTGTATACATTTGTCGATATTAAGTTGCGACGGATTTGCCGGGTTAAAACAAGAAAATTCAGCACCGCAAAGGCGCAAGGTCGCAAGGAAATTCTTTGCAAGGCTTGGCGTTCTTTACGCCTTGCGGTGCGGCGGATTCATTCTCCGCAGGTTAATAGACGGGATTTTTCTTGAAAGGCGGCCGGCGGCAATTTATCTTGGGCCGGCAACCACGGCTGAGTTGCGGAGAAAAACGAAGGAGGCGCCCCCATGCAGAAAATGCTTAAGCTCATTCTCACCTCCAAGGTCTACGAGGCGGCGGTGGAAACGCCGCTGGAAGAGGCGGCCGCTCTGTCGCGCGAGCTGGAAAACCGGGTGCTGCTCAAACGCGAGGACCTGCAGCCGGTCTTCTCCTTCAAGCTGCGCGGCGCCTACAACAAAATCGCCCAGCTGGAAGAGGCGGAGCGCGCTCGCGGCGTGATCACCGCCAGCGCCGGCAACCACGCCCAGGGGGTCGCCTTTTCGGCGCGGCGGCTCGGCATTCCGGCGCTTATCGTCATGCCAGTGACGACGCCGCGCATCAAGGTGGCGGCGGTGGAAGCCTTCGGCGCCGAGGTCGTCCTCTTCGGCGACAACTATTCGGAGGCGGCGGACCACTGCGCAAAGCTGCTGACGGAACGGGGAATGACCTTCATTCCTCCCTTCGACGACGAACTGGTGATCGCCGGCCAGGGCACGGTGGCCGATGAACTGCTGCGGCAAAGCGCCGGGCGGATGGACGCGGTTTTCGTGCCCGTCGGCGGCGGCGGACTGATCGCCGGCATCGCCGCCTACCTCAAGGCGCTGCGCCCTACGGTGCGGGTGATCGGGGTGGAGCCGGCGGACAGCGATGCCATGGCCCGCTCCCTGGAGCAAGGGCGGCGGGTGGTTCTCGATTCGGTGGGCATTTTCGCCGACGGCGTGGCGGTGCGGGAGGTCGGCAGGCTCACCTTCGATTACTGCCGGCGGCATGTCGATGAGATCATCCGCGTCGATACCGACGAGTTGTGCAGCGCCATCAAGAGCATTTACCAGGCGACCCGTTCCATCGTCGAGCCGGCCGGGGCGCTGGGCGTGGCCGGGCTGAAGAAGTATGTGCGCGAGCGCGGGGTGCGCGGCGCGTCGCTGGTGGCGATCAATTCCGGCGCCAACATGAATTTCGAGCGCCTGCGCTACGTCGCCGAGCGCACCACCATCGGCGAGAAACAGGAGGCGCTTTTCGCCGTCACCATCCCCGAACAGCCCGGCGCGCTCAAGCGTTTCTGCGCCGAGGCGGTGGGCGAGCGCAACATCACCGAGTTCAACTACCGCCTGGCCGGCCGCAATCAGGCGCACATCTTTGTCGGCATCACCATCCGCAACGCTCAGGAGCGCACCGCTTTCGGCCAACAGCTCGCCGCCGCCGGCTTCGCCAACGTCGATCTCACCGACAACGATCTGGCCAAAACGCACGTGCGCTACATGGTCGGCGGCCGCTCGCCGGAAGCCATCCACGAAGTGCTCTACCGCTTCTGGTTCCCCGAGCGAACCGGCGCCCTCACCCGGTTTTTGGTCGCCATGGCCGCCGACTGGAACATCTCCCTTTTCCACTATCGCATGCAGGGGGGCGATTACGGCCGGGTGCTCATCGGCCTGGAAATTCCCGCCGGCGGCGAGGCGGGTTTCCGCAGCTTTCTCGCCCATCTCGGCTACCACTATGTGGAGGAAACGGCGAATCCGGCGTTCAAGCTTTTTTTGTGAGGACGGCTCGGATCACGGGCAAAATTAATTGACAGTTTTAGTCGGGTATGTTATTCGGTTAGCCATCCCGAAAAGGGAATTTCCGGCAGGAGGTTATCCCGTGTTTCAGACCTTGAAGGAAGATTTCCGGGTGGTTTTCGAGCGCGATCCGGCGGTGCGCAGTGCGCTCGAAATCATCTTTTGCTACCCCGGTTTTCACGCCATGCTTTTTCACCGGGTGGCGCATCGGCTGTGGAATGCGAGGATTTATTTCCCTGCCCGCCTGGTTTCCCACCTTGGTCGTTTTCTCACCGGGATTGAGATTCATCCCGGCGCCAAAATCGGCCGAGGCTTCTTCATCGATCATGGCATGGGGGTGGTGATCGGCGAGACGGCGGAAATCGGCGATAATTGCACCCTTTACCACGGCGTCACCCTGGGGGGAACCTCCTGGGCGAAGGAAAAACGCCATCCGACCCTCGGCAACAACGTGGTCATCGGCTCCGGCGCAAAAGTTCTGGGGCCTTTCACCGTCGGCGACGGCAGCAAGATAGGCTCCAATTCGGTCGTGGTGAAGGAGGTTCCGCCCAACTCGACAGTGGTCGGCGTTCCCGGGCGGATGGTCCTCACCGACGATCAGAAGCAAGCGCAGGAGAAGAAGGTCGATCTCGAACACGGCCGACTGCCCGACCCGGAAGCCAAAGCCATCGCCTGTCTGTTCGACCAGATTCGGGCGCTGGAGAACCGGATCAAGGACCTCGACGAAGAGCAGGAGCGGCTGCGCGGCCTGCTCCCGAACGCCGGAAGGACATAAAGATGCGACTTTCGACCAAGGCTCAGTACGCCGTGCGGGCGATGGTCAGCCTGAATCTGCATTCCGACAACGCCCCGATTTCGATCCGCGATATTTCCGTCCGCGAGGAGATCTCCCTCAACTATCTGGAGCAGCTTTTCGCCAAGCTGCGCCGTTGCGGACTGGTCGAGAGTTTTCGCGGACCCGGCGGCGGGTACGTTCTGGCACGACCGGCGGCGCAGATCCGGGTGGACGAAATCATTGACAGCGTCGAGGAAACGCTCGTGCCGGTCTCCTGCATGGATGAGGGCGGCTGCGCCTGTCCCGAGCAATGCGCCACCCACAGCGTCTGGCAGGGTCTCGGCCAGCGCATTCGCCAGTTTCTCGCCTCCATTACCCTGGCCGATCTGACTCTTGAAGCCCGGCGGAAAATGAGGAAGGAATAAATCGGTTTTGAATCTGTCCAGACAACCACAATGCTTCAGAGGAGGAGAACGGTGAAACACATTTACATGGACAACAACGCCACCACCGCCGTACGCCCGGAGGTGCTGGAGGCGATGCTCCCTTTTTTCCGCGAACATTTCGGCAACCCCTCCAGCGTCCACTGGGCCGGACGGGCGGTGGCCGGCGCGGTGGAGAAAGCGCGCGAGCAGGTGGCGAAGCTGGTCAACTGCTCCCCAGCCGAAATCGTCTTCGTCTCTTGCGGCAGCGAAGGGGACAACACGGCGATCCTCGGGACCGCCGACGCCCTGCGCGAGAAGGGCAATCACATCATCACCACTTCGGTGGAACACCCGGCGGTGCTCGAAACCTGCCAGTTTCTGGAAAAGCGCGGCTATGAGGTCACCTACCTGCCCGTCGACAAGAACGGCATGCTTGATCTGGCCCAGTTGGAAGCGGCGATCACCGATAAGACGATCCTGATATCGGTGATGTGGGCCAATAATGAGACCGGCAATCTTTACCCGATTCCCGAAATCGGCGCCATCGCCCGCAAGTACAAAGTGCGCCTGCACACCGACGCGGTGCAGGCGGTGGGCAAGGTGCCGGTGGACGTACAGGCGGCCGGCGTCGATCTGCTGGTCATTTCCGGACATAAACTCGGCGCGCCGAAAGGCGTCGGCGCGCTTTACGTCCGGCGCGGCGCCAAATTGACCCGCTTCATGCACGGCGGCCACCAGGAACGCAACCGGCGCGCCGGCACGCACAATGTTCCCGCCATCGTCGGCCTCGGCCTCGCCTGCGAACTGGCCGGGAGGGAGATGGTGGAGAAAGCGGCCTATATCAAGAAGTTGCGCGACCGGTTGGAAAGCGGCATCCGCCTGGCGGTGCCGGAGATCAAGCTCAACGGCCATCCGACCGAACGCCTGCCGAACACCTTGAACGTCAGCTTCGCCTATATCGAAGGGGAATCGCTGCTGCTCAACCTCGATATGAAGGGGATCGCCGCCTCGTCCGGGTCGGCCTGCACCTCCGGCTCCCTGGAGCCCTCGCACGTGCTCGGCGCCATGTGCGTCGAGATCACCCTGGCCCATTCGAGCACCCGCTTCAGCCTTGGCGCCGACAATACGCGGGAGGATGTCGATTACGTCCTGGAGGTCCTGCCCCCCATCGTCCAGCGACTGCGCGAGATGAGTCCGCTCTACAACTGTAATCAGGAAAGCTGCGTCGACTGCACGACGCTTGCCCGACTTTAACCAGTTCTCTGTCAAAGGAGAGAATCGATGTATTCCGAAAAAGTGATGGACCATTTCAGCAACCCGCGCAACGTGGGTGAAATCGAAAACGCCGATGGTGTCGGCGAGGTGGGGAACGCCTCCTGCGGCGACATCATGAAAATTTTCCTCAAGGTCGAGAACGGCCTGATCAAGGACATCAAGTTCAAGACCTTCGGCTGCGGCGCCGCCATCGCCACCTCGTCCATGGTCACCGAAATGGCCATCGGCAAAACGCTGGACGAGGCGCTGGAACTGACCAACGCCGCCGTGGCCGAGGCGCTCGACGGCCTACCCGCGCAGAAGATGCACTGCTCCAACCTCGCCGCCGACGCCCTGCACGAGGCGATCAAGAACTATCAGGAGAAGCAGGGGTGAAAACGGGTGACGTGTGATCCGTGATCCGTGATCCGTGATCCGTAATCCGTAATCCGTAATCCGTAATCCGTAATCCGTAATCCGTAGGCGGGTGGGCGTAGGCCTGCCCTACAAAATAAACCTGTTCCCCGTTGGGGCGCGGCATGTCGCGCCCCAACATGGTTATTTATGACGCAGAAGAAAAAACGGATCGTCGTCGCCATGAGCGGCGGCGTCGATTCCTCCGTGGCCGCCGCCCTGCTCAAGGAGCAAGGGCACGAGGTGATCGGCATGACGATGCAGATCTGGGATTACTCCGCCTTCACCGCCGCCCATGGCGACACCTTCGGCACCTGCTGTTCCCTCGACGACGTCTACGATGCCCGCCGCGTCGCCGAGTCCCTCGGCATCCCCTTTTACGTCGTCAATTTCGAAAAGGATTTCCAGCGGCAGGTGATCGACCGCTTCTGCGACGATTACTTCGCCGGCCGCACCCCCAATCCCTGCGTCGTGTGCAACCAGGTGCTCAAGTTCGACCTGCTGCTGCGCCGGGCGCGGGAATTGGAAGCGGACTACCTCGCCACCGGCCATTACGCCCGCATCGTCGAGACGGCGGACGGCTGCGCCCTGCACAAGGGGGTGGACGCGGCGAAGGACCAGAGTTATTTCCTCTTTACCCTCTCCGGCGAACAGATGGCGCGGGTGCGCTTTCCCCTCGGCGGCATGAGCAAGGAGGAGGTGCGCGCCCACGCCGCCCGCCTCCAGTTGCGGGTGGCGGAGAAAGCGGAGAGCCAGGATATCTGTTTCGTCCCCGATGGCGACTACGTGCGCTTTCTTGAAGAGGAGCGCGGCGCCGGCGCCATGGACGGCGAGATCGTCCATGTCTCCGGCCAGATCCTCGGCGCCCATCACGGCACCTACCGCTACACCGTCGGCCAACGGCGCGGTCTCGGCATTGCCTGGCCGCAGCCGCTTTATGTCGTTGGCATCGATGCCCGCAAGAAACAGGTGCTGGTGGGGGAGGAGCAATTTCTGGAGAGAACAGAGCTGACGCTGCACAGCATCAACTGGCCCGGTCCGCCGCCGCCGGCGAAATTCGAAGCCGCCTGCCGCATCCGCTACCGGCATCGGGAGGTCGCTTCGACAATCACCCCTCTCCCCGGCGGCCGCGCCCACGTCTGTTTCGCCGCCCCACAACGCGGGGTGACGCCCGGGCAGGCGGCGGTTTTTTATGATGGCGAGCGGGTGCTCGGCGGCGGCTGGATCGAATGACTCTCACCGCCGCCATCGCCACCCTCGGCTGCAAAACGAACCAGTTCGAGTCCGCCGCCCTGCATGAATCCCTCGAAACCGCCGGCTACAGGATTGTTCCCTTCGAGGCCGGGGCCGATCTGGTCGTGGTGAACACCTGCACGGTGACCGCCGCCACCGACGCGCAGTCGCGCAACCTGGTGCGACGGGCGCGCCGGCTTAACGCCGCCTGCCGGGTGGTGGTGACCGGCTGCTACGCCCAGGTCGATCCGACGGCACTCAAGGAGTTGCCGGGGGTGGCGCTGGTGCTCGGCAATGAGGAAAAACGCGATCTGCTGCGTCACCTGGCGGATGGGGCCGGAGTCGCCGTCGCCCCTTCCCGCGCCACAACCGCCCTGCCGCCTCCCCTGTCGACCTTCGCCGGGCGCAGCCGCGCCTTCGTCCAGATCCAGAACGGCTGTGACGCGTTCTGCAGCTACTGCATCATCCCCTACGCCCGGGGGGCAAGCCGTTCGGTTCCCGCCGCCGCCGTTATCGAACAGATACGCCGCCTGAACCCCGATTATCCGGAGATCGTCCTCACCGGTATTCACATCGGCGGCTACGGCGCCGACCTGCAGCCGCCGACAACGCTGCTCGCTCTGCTGCACACCATCGAGCGGGAAACAGAAGTGCAACGGCTGCGCCTCGGGTCTCTGGAGCCGACGGAAATTCCTGCCGCTCTCATCGAAACGGTCGCCGCCTCCCCGGTCCTCTGCCCGCATTTCCATATCCCCCTGCAGGCGGGCGACGACGCGGTTCTGCAGCGGATGAACCGGCATTACGACAGCGCTTTTTTCCGCACCCTGGTGACCGATATCCATGCCCGCCTGCCGGAGGCGGCGATCGGTCTGGATGTCATTGCCGGTTTTCCCGGCGAAACGGAGGCGGAATTCGCCAATACCTGCCAGCTGATCGAGGATCTTCCCGTTTCCCACCTGCATGTCTTCCCCTTCAGCAAGCGGCCCGGAACGCCTGCGGGCGCAATGGCCGACCAGATTTCCGGGTCGCTGATTAAGCAACGGGCGGCGCGCCTGCGGCAGATCGGCGAGGCGAAACAAGCCGCTTTTGCCCGCCGTTTCATCGGCAGAACGCTGGAAGTGGTGATCGAGGGGGGAAAACGAAAGGGCTTGTGCCGCGGATTGACCGGCAACTATCTCTCGGTCGCCTTCTCCGGCGGCGACGCCAAAGAGGGGGATTTGGTGGCGGTGCGGATCACCGACTGGACCTCCGCCGGCCTGCTCGGCGCAGCGGTATGACGGGCAGTCGCCAACAGCGGCGGGAGACGCTCGTCGCCGCCGCCGCGACCGGCGAGCGTCTGGATATTTATCTGGCAAGGGTTCTCGGGGTATCGCGCCGCGCGGTCAAACAGGCCCTCGACGGCGGCCGGATTTTTATCGACGGGCGAGCGGTGCGCCGCGCCGGCCACCTGCTGCAAGGCGGCGAGACACTGGCGGTCACCCTCGATCGGCCGCCCCCCCCGCCACGCCCGGCGGAACCATCGATTATTTACCGGGACGCGCACCTGCTGGCGCTGAACAAGCCGCCCGGTCTCCCTGCCCATCCGACCGGCGCCGGCCGCCCCGACGCCCTGACCTGGGCGACAGAATTCCTGCGCCGGAGCGGTAACGGCATCGTCCCCATCCTTCTGCACCGGCTGGATGCCGACACCTCGGGACTGCTCCTCTTCGCCTTGAGCGGCGAAGCCAACTGCGCCCTGGCCGCCGACTTCGCCGCGCGCCGGATTGAAAAGACATATCGAGCCCTGGTCGCCGGCGATCCCCCCGAGTTCTTTACCGTGGAAAATTTTCTCCGCCCGGGACGGCGCGGCAGAACGGCGGCGGCCAGTGCCGGCGGGCAGCGGGCGGAAACGGATTTCCGCGTGATGGCCCGCCATCCGGGGTGCGCCCTCATTGAAGCGCGGCCGAAAACCGGTCGCACCCATCAGATCCGGGTTCACTTGGCCGGGCAGGGGTTTCCTCTTCTCGGCGACTCCCTCTACGGCGGACCGACGGCGATCACTCTCGGCGGCCGGGCCCTCCCCCTCTCGCGCCACCTGTTGCACGCCTTCCGTCTGACTTTCGCGCATCCCGCCAGCGGCGAAACCATCACCCTCGAAGCACCGTTGCCGGACGATTTCACAATTTTTACCGTCTGAAGCAAAAGGGCGCAGCCCTGCGGAATCACTTCCCCATCGCTGCCGCCACCTGCAGCAACATCTCCGGCCGATCGCTCATCACCCCGTCCACTCCCATCGCCAGCAGGCGTTGCATGTCGGCGGCCTCGTTCACCGTCCACACATGAACTTCCAATCCGCAGGCATGGGCGGCGGACAGCGTTTGCGGGGTGACCAGGCGATGTTGTTCGAAGATTTCCGGAATCTGCAGGGCGACGCCGGCGGGGCGGTATTCCCCCGCCATCCCTGTGCCCGCCCATTGCATGAACATCGCCACCTCCCCCCGGCTGAAACTGGTCGGAATGGCGCCGCAGAGTTGCCGAAGACGGTGGATTACCGCATCGTGCTCACTGGCCAAAAGAACCCGGTCGGCGGCGTCGGCTCGCCGTATGGCCTCCACCACCAGCGCTTCGATTCCAGGTTTGTCCTGCTTGACCTCGATGTTGATGCATGTCTGCGGAAAGGTTTCCAGAACCTCCGTCAGGAGCGGCACGGTGACGCCTCGGCCGCGCCAGGGATGGCTGCGCCCCTCGTCCGGGGTAAAACCGAAGCCGGCGTCCAGTTGGCGAAGGGCGGCGAATTCCAGGTTCACCACGCGCCGAAACCGTCCACAAGTGCGCCGCAAATTGCGATCGTGGTGCACCACCACTTTCCCATCGCGGGTCGCCCAGACATCGAGTTCCAGGTAGCGGATGCCGGTCTGCACCGCCGCCTGAAAAGCGGCCAGGGTGTTCTCCGGGCATGCGGCGCTGCTGCCCCGATGGGCGAACAGGCGCGGCCGGGGGTGGTTGAAAAAATTCGATTTCATCGGGACTCCGTGCGGACCAGGCGTTTTCCCCGCTCCACGTCCACCAGGGCCAGCAGCGCCATGCCGGTGACGAAAAAGCCGGAAATGGCCAGAATGGACAGACGGGCGGAACGGGAGATATCGGTGATCAGGGCGAAAACAAAGGGGCCGAGAATGGATGAAAATTTATTGCTGATGGCGAAGAACCCGAAAAATTTCGCGGTCTTTCCCGATGGAATTAACGCGGCAAAAAGCGAACGGCTGATCGACTGGCTGCCGCCGAGAATCAGGGCGACAACGAAGGAGAGTATCCAGAATTGCCACTCCTGGCGAATAAAAAAAGCGCAGACGGATACGGCGGTGAACAGAAGCAGGCTCAGCATTACCGCCCGTTTGGCCCCGCTTTTGGCCGCCAGCCGCCCGAAGAGCAAGGCGCCCGGCATGGCCACGAACTGAATCATGAGGAAACAGCCGAGAATGCTCCCCTGGGAGAGAGCCAGTTCGCTGGTGGCGAAAATGGCGGAGACGGTGATGATCGTCTGGATGCCGTCGTTGTAGAGCAAAAAGGCAAAGAGAAAAATAAGCAGATCGCGGTGGCCGCGAATTTCGGCAAATGTCCGCAGGTAGCCGCGCAAGCCGGTCATGAGCGGTTCCGGCGGCCGGGGGAGGACCTCTTCGCGGACGTAGGCGAAGGTCGGCAAAGAAAAGAGCCCCCACCACAATCCGGTCAGCAGCAATCCCACGCGGGTGGCGCTGCCGGCGTCAGCAAAACCGAACGTTCCCGACCACTGGATGAGAATGAAAACCAGAGCCAGCAACAGGCCGCCGCCAAGATAACCGCAAGCGTAACCCCTGGCGGACAGGCGATCCATTTCTCCACCGGTGGCGAGCGCCGGAAGAAAGGCGTTGTAGAAGACGTTGCCGGAGGCGAAGCAGAAATTAGCGAGCATGAAAAGAGCACCGGCAAGCAGGAAATCGCCCGCTCCGGCCAGGGACAGGGCGGCGGTTGCGGCGGCGCCGACGCCGGTGAAGAGGAGCAGCAGGCGACGCCTCCCGCCACGGTGGTCGGCCAGAGCGCCCAGATAAGGTGCGGAAACGGCGACCGCCAGCATCGAGGCGGAGACGACGTATCCCCAGAGGGCGGCGGCGGGGATCGTGCGGGAAAAGCCGAAAAAAGACAACGTGGCGCCGCCGGTCGGCACGATGGCGGCGAAATAAACGGGAAAAACCGCCGCCATGATCACCGTGGCGAAACTGCTATTGGCCCAGTCGTACATGCACCAGCCGAACCAGGCTTTTTGCTTTTCGCTGGAATTTTTAAACTTGCGCCTCACCGCCCCCTCTCTCCCCGCCGCTTGGTTTTTCGGCACGCTTTCTTTTTTCCGGTATTCCCGTTTACCGGCGCACCGTCGAGCAGTTCCACGTAGGCGCAGTCCGCAGGAAGCCAATGCAGTTGCGGCAGGTTCTCCGGGGTCAGTTGCACACAGCCCTCCCCGACATCGAGGCGCTTGTCGTACACCCGGCACTCGCGGCTGACCATGTCGAGATGGCGGCAGGGGATGCGGGTGAAGCGGATGCGGCCGGCCGCTTCGATCCACTTTTCGAAACAGCACTGGCCGCAGCGCCGGCAACGATCTTCCCAGATTTTTTGGTCCGACATCGTTTTCTTCATGCGCGGATTATTCTTCCATTGCCTCGGGTCCATGCCCCAGGTGCTCGAAAAACTGCAGCACCAGCCGAAAGGTCAGCCCCCAAAGAACCGTTCGTCCCGGCGGCAGGAGGCGAATCGCCGGGCGCATCAGCGGTTCTTGGCCGAAACGCACCGGCGCCAGCAGGCGGCGGGAGGGATCGAGCAAATCCGGCAGCGGCACCCAGAAGGCGGAGACGACTTCTCCGTTGAAGCTCAGGACCGGCGAGTTGTCCACGGCATAAACGAAGCAGGAAAGGATGATCGGCAGGTGATCGCCAGGCAAATCGTCCAACTGACCGAGATACCGGGCGCCCGCCAGGGAAAGGCCGATCTCCTCCATGACTTCGCGCTCCGCCGCCGCCTTCGGCCCGGCATCCTCCGGATCGACCTTGCCGCCGGGAAATCCGAGATCTCCCGACCAGGGATCGCCGGCGCAGTGCGCCCGTTCGATAAAAAGCATTTCGGGCGCCTCGGGCGGTCCCTTCAGCAACATGGCCACCGCTCCCTGCCGTCCAGCAGGGGATACCAGACGGGGCTTGCGGCCGGCGAGGATGCGCTGGATGTCATGGAGATTTATCATCATATCCGGTTAAACTCTCTCCGCGAATGCAAGGGGCCGCGCCGTTGACCCGCATCTGTCGTATATGGCATCCTTCGGCCATGCACATCATTCAGCCGCCGCAAATGGAAGAGATCTCCGACTGCCCTTATCTGCCGGGGCGGCGAAAACGTTACGAATCGTTTCTTGCCGACCGCCTCGATGCCGGCGAACTCGCCCGCCTGCTGGCCGAGGGATGGCGCAAGTTCGGCCTGTACTATTTTCGCCCCGCCTGTCCGGAGTGCCGTCTCTGCATCCCGCTGCGGGTGCCGGTGGCCGATTTCTCCCCCTCGCGCAGTCAGCGCCGCCTGCTGCGCCGGAATGCCGGTCTGCGGATCGCCAGCGGGCGCCTAAAGCCGTCGCAGCGCATCTATGAAATCTACCGGGAGCACTCCCGTCGGCGCTTCGACCAGGAAAGCGATCCGGAAGAATTCCTCTTTTCCTTCTATCTGCAATCCTGCCCCGGTCTGCAACTGGAAATCCGTCGCGGGGAGGAGATGATCGCCTTCGGCCTCCTCGATCAGGGCAGCGATTGTCTGAGCAGCGTCTACTTCGCCTTCGATCCGCGCCATGCCGAGTGCGGGCTGGGCAATTTCGGCGCCCTCCAGGAAATCGAGCTGGCGCGCAGTCTCGGCCTGGCCTGGTATTATCTGGGCTATTACGTCCCCGGCTCGCCACGCATGGCCTACAAGGACCATTTCCGGCCGCGCGAATATTGGGACTGGGAAGGCCGCCGGTGGCGACGCGCCGAGGGTCCGCCGGAAGAGGCCGCCGAGAACCCCGATGTTACGGGGCGGCCCCGCCCTATTCCGGCGCGACTTCGTAGACCAGATTGACTCCCGCCCGCACCGTCACCTCGCCCGGCGCGATCACCGGCTCGTCCGCCATCGCCTTCATCGCGTAGCGCTCCATGCCGATCCGCATCGGAGCCGACGGTGGCTGATCGAGATTCAGCGAAAGCACGCGCACCAGCCGCACTCCGGCCGCCTGCGCCAAGGCTGCGGCATCGGCCCGGGCATTGGCGGTGGCGCCACGGATCGCCTCGGCCCGGTGCTGCTGCGGGTCGGCCAGATCGAATTCGAGAGCGCCGATCTGGTTGGCCCCGGCGACGCCGGCGGCGGCAATCAGCTTGCCGGCCAGTGGCAAACGGGTGGTTTTCAGATCGAGGGAATTGGTGACGGTATAGCCGACGATTTTCGGCTCCCATTCCGTCTCCGGGCGTGGCGGGCGCGAAGACCAGCGGGGTTCGACGCGAAACTGCCCGGTTGCCATCTCGTCTTCGCCCAAACCGGCCTCGCGCAGCGCCGCGGTCACGGCGCGAATCCGCCGATTGTTCTCCTGCAGCGCCTGTTCCGCCGTCGCCGCCTGGGTGACTACCCCGATGCTCAGGCGCAACCGGTCGGGCGCCACCCGCATTTCCACCTGCCCGGACACCGACATTTGCGGAACACCGGCCTCCTGGGCCAGGATCGGCGCCGGAGTGTAGAGCAGACCCGCGATCAGCAACATACATGCCCGGATGAAGTAGTTCATTGCGCCTCCAGTACTCTTCGAAAATTTTGCAAAAAAATCGGGATCAGGCAAGTGTCCTCCAGGATTTGGGCAAATGCAAGGGGACGGGAGTCAAGTCAGCGGTAAAACAGCGCGAGCCAGACGGTGGCCTCCGCCGGGCTCGTCGCCCGCACCCGATGTCGGGTGTGGGCGGGAATGAGCAGCGAGTCGCCTGTTCGCAATTCGACTGCCGAGCCGTCCGCATATTCGATAACCCCCCAGCCCCGCAGAACCGCGACCCACTCGTGTTCCTCCTGATCGTACCAGAGACCGGGCGGGGAAACATGGCCGGTGGAAACAATGCGCTCCAGGCGAAGATTGCCGGCGGCCAGAAGGGGCAAAACCTCTTCCTCGACCAAGTGCCCGGGGATATCCGAAAAGAGATTTACTGGGGGCAAAGCTTCGTTTCCGGCCAAAATGCCTCATCCCTCCCGGCGAATCGAATATTTTTCCATCCGGTAAATCAAAGTGTGGCGGGGGATGCGCAGAAATGCCGCCGCCTTCGTCTGGTTCCAGCCGTGGCGGCGCAGGGCTTCGAGAACCGCTTCTTTTTCCAGATCCTCCAAGGCATAACCGTCATCGGGAAGATTGAGGACGCCACCGGCGGGGGCATGCCGGTGCAGGAATTTCGGCGGCAAGTCCTCCTCCTCCAGCCGCTCGCCACGGCGCAAAATCAGCATCCGTTCGACGGCATTGGCCAGCTCCCGCACATTGCCCGGCCATTGGTAGGCGATCAGGCGATCCATGGCCTTCTCGCCGATCTCCACCTGCGCACCGCCGTGCTTGTGCAGGAAATGCCGAAGAAGCAGCGGGATATCGCCGCGCCGCGCGCGCAAAGGAGGCAGATGGACCGGGATCACCGCCAGCCGGTAATAGAGATCTTCGCGAAAACCGCCTTCGGCCATGGCCGATTCGAGGTCGCGATTGGTGGCGGCCACCAGCCGCACATCGATTTTCCGGGCAACGCCGCCGACCGGCTCAATCTCCCGTTCCTGCAATGCTCGCAGCAGCTTCGGCTGCAATTCGACAGGCAACTCCCCGACTTCATCGAGAAACAGGGTGCCGCCGTCGGCCAGTTCGAATTTGCCCTTGCGGTCTTTGACCGCCCCGGTAAAAGCGCCTTTGACATGCCCGAACAATTCGCTTTCCAGCAGATCGGCGGGAATGGCGGCGCAGTTGACCGGCACGAAAGGCGCCGCCCCGCGCTCACTGCCATGGTGGATGGCGCGGGCAACCAGTTCCTTGCCGGTGCCGCTTTCGCCGCTGATCAGCACCGTCGCTTCCGTGCCGGCCACCCGCCTGACAATGTCGAAGACTTCCTGCATAGGGTCGGAGATCCCCACCAGATGCGAAAAATCGAGGCGATCGGCCAATTCTTCCCGCAGACGCGTATTTTCCTCCTGCAAACCACGGAAAGAAAAGGCCTTGGTCACCACCAACCGCAGTTCATCGCGGCTGAAGGGTTTGGTGAGGTAATCGTAAGCGCCCAGCTTCATCGCCTCCACCGCCCGCTCCACCGTGCCATGGGCGGTGATGACGATCACCAGGGTCTGCGGATGTTCCGCCTTGATCCGCTTGAGAATCTCGTATCCGCTCAGACCCGGCATCTGGATGTCGGTGACCACCACCGGGGGCTTTTCCAGAGCGAAAAGACGCAGTCCGCTCTCGCCATCGGCTGCGGTCAGCACGCGAAATCCCGCCTCGTGCAAGGTGTACTCGGTCACCCGCCGAAGAGAATCATCGTCGTCGATGAGCAGCACGGTCGGCTTCTCTGCCATTGGCAATCCCCAATCCGGGCGTCAAGCCCCGTTCAGCGGCAAAAGGATGGTAAATGTCGTGCCCTGTCCCGGTTGGCTGGCCACATCGATGCGGCCGCCATGTCCCTGGACGATGCGGTGGGTGATCGCCAAGCCAAGTCCGGTGCCTTCCTGGCGAGTGGTAAAGAAAGGATTGAAGATGCGCTCCCGATCCGCCGCGGAAATGCCTTGCCCGCTGTCTTTGAAAGTAATCGCCGCCTGCGCCTCCCGGTGCTCCGTGGCGATGATCAGCTTGCCGCCATTGGGCATGGCCTGGAGAGCGTTGAGGGTCAGATTGAGAAATGCCTGCTTCAATTGCTCCCGATCCCCCGGAACGGCGGGCATTTCGGCCTCCCGCAGTTCGACCGTCACACCGTTTTTTATCGCTTGCTGGCGGGTCAGCAGATATATCTCTTGCAGGACTTGGCCGACGGCAAAGCGACTTCGTTCCACAGGCGCCGGTCGGGCAAAGCGCAGAAAATCCTGCACCACCCGGTTCAGCCGATCCACTTCCTTTATCAGAATGCGGGCGAATTCATAGCGTTTGTCCGCCGGATCGATGCCGTCCTGAAGAATTTCCGCAGTGCCGCGAATGGCGCCCAGAGGGTTGCGAATTTCATGGGCCATCCCCGCCGACAGCTCCCCCAAGGCGGACAGGCGGTCGGCGCGACGCAGCTGTTCCTCGATGTCCAGGATCAGATCCGCCTGTTGCCGCAACTTGCCATAGCTCTCCTCCAATCGCTTAGCCGCCCGTTGATGCTCCTCTTTTTGAATACGCTCGCGCTCGGCAAGAAAACCGGTGAGAAAGCCAATAATGTTGTACAGCAGAATTTCCAGGTATTGTTCGGGCTGGGATGTCGGATGGTGGCCCCATTGAAACACCACATGGGGCGCAAAAAGAATGGAAATGACAATCGCGGCGCCGATACCGCCCCGCAGGGTGAACCAGAGCCCGCCGAGGACGATGGGAATATAGTAGAGCCGGCGGTAGATATCATGAAACTGGGCCATCCGGATGGTGGTCAGATAGTGCAGTGCGGTAATCACCGCGACCAGCAAGATCAAAATTCCCAAGCGGATGAGAGTCGTTCGACGCATATGCGGTTTTTATCCCATGCCCGGCAGGGACGCAAGTCTTTTCGCCCAGCAAGGACCCGAGCCCGGCCGGCGCCGGAAAAAGCATCTGAAGACTTGCATTTTCTGTGAAACTGCTAATATGGAAGCAGCAAAGGCGAGGTCATCCGCTTTTGCCTCCTTTCCCCCTCTTTGCCAGAAGAGGGGGTTTTTTAGCCAGTCAAGACGCTACGCGCCATGCCTGGCGCACAAAAAAGAAGGGGCGCCCATTTTTCGGGCGCCCCATTTAACCAGTCAAAGAAGCGTTGAACGATTAGACAGCCTGTTTTTTGCTTTCTTCGGCCCACTTCTCGAGCATCGCGGTGGTGACGGACTTCGGACGCTCAATGGCATAGCCGAGACCGCGGTCCCAAGTGATATTGGCCATGCAGCCGAGGGCGCGGCCGACGCCGAAGAGGACGGTGTAGAAGTCCCACTCGCGAAGACCATAGTACCATTGGATGACGCCGGACTGCGCGTCGACGTTCGGCCAGGGATTCTTCGCTTTGCCGTGCTCCATCAGAACACCCGGCGCGGTTTCGAAAATCATGGAAACCAGTTTGAACAGAGCATCGTCCTTCAGGCCGGGGGTTTTGAGGCAGAACTCACGCTGGGACATGTAGCGGGGGTCGGTCTTGCGCAGAACGGCGTGACCGTAGCCCGGGACAACCTGGCCGGCGTTGAGCGTATCCCAAAGAGCCTTGGTGACCAGTTCTTTGGTCGGCTCCTGATCCTTGCAGTATTTCGCCTGGAACTGGAGGGTCCAGTCGAGGACCTCCTGGTTGGCCAGGCCGTGCAGCGGACCCGCGAGGCCGTTGAGGCCGGCGGAGTAGGAGTAGTAAGGGTCGGACAAAGCGGAATGCACCAGGTGGGTGGTGTGCGCCGAAACGTTGCCGGACTCATGGTCGGAATGCAGGATGAAGTACATGCGAGCCACATCCTTGTACTGCTCGCTCTGACCGATCATGTGTGCGAAGTTGGCGCCCATGTCGAGTTTCGGATCGATGCCGACCTGGAAATCGCTGCGGTATTTGAGGTTGTAAATGAAGGCGGCGATGATGGGAATGCGGGCGACGATGTCGCTGGAATCCTCGTACACGGACTCCCAGGCGGTCATCTTGTTGAACTTGCCCGAGTTGTAGAAGGCGGCGAATTTGGAGTCTTTCTGCATGGCCATGATGCCGACGGACAGCATTACCATCGGATGGCTGTCACGGGGCAGAGCGCGGATGGCATCCCAGACGTAGGACGGAACGATCTGGCGGGTTTTCCACTCGGCAACCACTTCATCAACCTGCTTCTGGGTCGGCACATCGCCGGTCAGCAGGAAGAACCAGAAGGATTCGACCGTCGGGTAATCGGAGTTGGGAGCCTTGGGCAGCGCCGCGAAGGTTTCCGGAATGGTCTTGCCGCGGAAACGGATTCCTTCCTGGGGATCGAGGTAAGAGATGTCGGTGACCAGGGCCTTGATATCGCGGGCGCCGCCGATTGCCTGGGAAATGGTCACGTCGCCGATTTTGACTTCGCCAAATTCTTTGACCAGACGGGTAGTGCGGGGGCGGTGTTCCTGAATTTTGGTAGCGAGAATCTCCTTCAGTGTCGCCATGCTCTCTCTCCTTTGATGGAATGTAATTCGATGAACCGAAAAGGTCCACCTGCCGAACTGCCTTTTAAAACACCAATTGAATTTTTACGGGTTGCTGAAAAATCCCTTCCGAACGGGCTGATGGAAGGATTGCCGGGCACCCGAATGACCCGAGTGAAAATGTGACTGAACTCATTTTTGCCTATATTTCTAACAACTCAAACCGGGGTTGTCAAGGTAATTTTGTATACAGTATTCATAACGCAAAGGCCCCCAAAGCGCCAACCTTTTTTTTCTTGCTTTCTCCCCACGCCCTCGCTAACATGCATAAAATTTGTGCAGACGTTGAGAACTTTCCCCATGAAAATCGGTCGACTTCCCCTTAAAAATCGCGTCTTTCTTGCGCCTATGGCGGGCATAACCGACCTGCCTTACCGACGGCTGATGAAGCGCTTTGGCGCCGGTCTGGTTTTTACTGAAATGGTCAGCGGCAGCGGCTTGATTCACGCGGGTCGCCGCACCCGGGAACTGCTGCGTTCAGCCCCCGAAGAGAGGCCGCTGGGCATCCAGCTTTTCGGTTCCGACCCGGCGGTACTCGCCCAGGCGGCAACCATGGTGCGCGCCGATGGCGATCTGCTCGATCTGAATCTGGGCTGTCCGGTGAACAAGGTGGTGCGCTCTGGCGCCGGCAGCGCTCTTTTGCGGGAGCCGCGGCAGGTAGCGCAGGTCGTCGCCGCCGTGCGCAAGCATACCGATCTTCCACTTACCGTCAAAATTCGCTCCGGCTGGGATGCGCACTCCCTCAATTACCTGGAAATCGCCGCAATTGCCGTCGCTGAAGGGGCGGACGCCGTGACCTTGCACCCGCGCACCCGCTCCCAGGGGTTCAGCGGCCGGTCGGACTGGGAGCAGATTCGCAAGCTGAAAGAAACCCTGTCGGTGCCGGTTATCGGCAGCGGCGATATTTTCACCGCCGACGACGCCGTGGGCATGTTCGAAGAGACCGGCTGCGATGCCATCATGATTGGACGCGGCAGCTACGGCAACCCGTGGCTGATCCGCGACATCCTCGACGTGTTGGAAAAGCGGCAACCCTCGGCGCCGACCGCAGCCGAACGCCAGTCGGTGGCCGAGCTGCACCTGGAGCTGTTTTTGGAAACCTTTCCGGCCAGCAAGGCGGTGCGCGACCTGCGCAAGCATTTTGCCTGGTATTCGCGGGGGCTTGCCGGCGCCGCCCTGTTCCGGGCGCAAATAAATTCTTTACACTCCATTGAAGACATGCGTACTGCTTCGGCCCGCTTCTTCGCCTCGGCGGCGCCGGCGGCATGAAAAAAGGCGGGCCCGCGGACACTCAGCTTTACGCTCGTCTCCTGGAAAATCTTGATGACGGGGTGGCGGCCATCGACCGCGGGGGGCGAATCGTTTTTTTTAATCCCGCAGCTCAGGCTTTTTTCCGGCTTTCCGAACGCCAGAGCGTGGGGCAGTCCTACCAGTCCCTGTTCGCCAGCCAGAAGCAACTGCTCTATCTGATCCATGCGGCTGTCGAGAGCGGCCGTTCGATATCCGACCATGAGAATATCCTTCTGCAACGGCCGCCTTCCACCCCCCTGCCGGTGAGCGCCTCGGTTGCCCCGATCTTCACCAACCACGGCGAACAGGAGGGGGTGGTTTTGATTCTTCGCGATCTGTCGCGGGTGTGCGAACTGGAGGAGGCGGTGCGCCGCGCCGACCGTCTGTCCATGCTGGGAACCCTGGCGGCGGGGCTGGCGCATGAGATCAAAAACCCCCTTGGCGGCATCAAGGGGGCGGCTCAGTTGCTCGACATGGAACTTGTCGAGCAGAGTGCGTTGAAGGAATATACCCGGATCATGGTCCGGGAAGTCGAACGGGTCAACGGGATTATCGAAGAGCTGATGGATCTTGCCCGGCCTCGTCCGCCGCAATTGGCCCCGGTCAACCTGGCCAAGGTGCTCGGTGATATCGTTCTCCTCCAGCAAGAGGCGCATCGAGGAAAAAAAATCGATTTTGTGCTCAATTTCGACCCCAGCATTCCGCCAATTTGCGGTGATGAAAACCTGCTCACCCGCCTCTTTCTGAATCTGATCAAAAACGCCGCCGAGGCCATCGACTGCGTTGGGCGGGTGGAGATCGCCACTCGGGTAGCCTCGGAATACCTGCTCAACCAGCCCGGAAGCCGACCGGCGCCGGTGATAGTCATTGAAATCAAGGATACGGGAAAAGGCTTTCCGCCTGAGGAGATCGATCGCGTTTTCACCCCTTTTTATACGACCAAAGGGCACGGCAGCGGGCTGGGACTGGCGATCTGCCAAAAGATCGTCGGCGAGCACAAGGGTTTTCTCAAAGTGGAAAGCACCCCGGGGGAAGGAACGGTGTTTGCAGTATCTCTTCCCTTCCTGCGCTGACGCCGAACCCGCCAACCAACACAATTTGGATAATGAAAACACTTACCCGGAGGCGCTGGCGTTTTTTCAACCCGGCCGGCTTCCCGTCCGGGGGATCATTTTTTTGGAAAGGCTCGACAGATTATGTCTATTCGCCGCGTTTTGGTTGCCGATGATGAAGAGAGTATGCGCTGGGTTCTTTCCAAGGCCTTGGCCAAAATGGGTCTTTCGGTCGATCTGGCCAGCAACGGCAATGAAGCGCTGTCCCTGTTTCGCCAGAATGCCTATGATCTGGCGGTTCTGGATATCAAGATGCCCGGCGTGTCCGGCCTCGATCTTCTCAGTCGCTTCCTTGAAGAGCGGCCGGCCACTCTGATCGTCATTATGACCGCCGAGTCGTCGATGAAAAATGCCGTGGAGGCGATGAAGCGCGGGGCCTACGACTACATCACCAAGCCTTTCGATCTTGACGCTCTCAATGCCATCGTCCTCAAAGCGCAGAAAACCTCGCAAGTTTCCGAGGAGGTGCACCGGCTCAAGGATGAACTCAAGGAGACCTATCACCTTGATCGCGCCATTATCGGCAACAGTCAACCGATGCAGGAGGTGTACAAGGTCCTGGGCAAGGTCGCGCCCTCGGACGTAACCATACTTATCACTGGTGAATCGGGAACCGGCAAAGAACTGGTGGCCCGCGCCATCCATGTCAACAGTCCCCGTTTCGGCAAACCGTTTCTCGCCCTGAACTGCGCCGCCATTCCCCGCGAGTTGCTGGAAAGTGAACTTTTCGGGCACGAAAAAGGGGCATTCACCGGCGCCGGCGAGCGCAAGATCGGCAAGTTCGAGCAGGCCCACGGCGGCACCCTTTTTCTCGATGAAATCGGCGACATGCCTCTTGATCTCCAGGCGAAGCTGCTGCGGGTATTGCAGGAAAAGGAGATTACCCGCACCGGCGGCAGCACGACGGTGACTGTCGATGTGCGCATCGTCGCCGCCACCAATCAGGACTTGAAGGAGAAGGTGCGGCGGAAGGAGTTTCGCGAGGATCTTTTCTATCGATTGAATGTCGTGCCCATTGACTTGCCCCCCCTGCGCGAGCGGCGGGAGGACATTCCGCAATTGATCGACTATTTTGTTCAGCGGGCGCACCGGGAACTCGGGGTTCCCGCCCGTGGCTGCACGGAGAAAGCGCTGACGCTGCTCAAACACCACAGCTGGCCGGGGAATGTGCGCGAGTTGGAGAATACCATTCAGCGCGCGGCGCTGTTATCGCCTGATCCGTTGCTGACGCCGGCCGACTTCCCCGACCTGCTGAGCGGCAGCGGTCGCGAGGAAAGCGACAATTCCCTGGAAGCCCTGATCAGCAACAAGCTCCGGGCCTCGCTGATGCCGATGGATGTCAATGATCTGAACAACCTGTACGATATGGTCCTGCACCAGATGGAGCGTCCCCTGATCAATATCGTCCTCGAAAAAACCCGCTCCAATCAAGTGCGCGCAGCGGAAATACTCGGCATCAACCGTAATACCCTGCGCAAGAAAATTCAGATTCTCGGCATAGAGGTCAGAAAAACGGAAAAAAATTCCGCCGCATGAAAAAAAGGCCTCGGATTGCTCCGAGGCCTTTTTTTCACAGAAAGTCAAATTTTCCCGGCGATCACGCCTGTTTCCCCGGGCAGATCAAGCTGGAGCCGACGGATATCGTGGACACCGGCGGCCTTTAGCATGCCGGTGATTTGCTCCCCGGAATAGGACTGGCCGCTCTCGGTGGCGAGAAGCATGTTCAGGGAAAACAACGCAGGGAAAAGAGGGCCCGCCATGTCGTCGGCGAGAATGAATTCGTGGATGAGAATCATCCCGCCGGGCTCCAGGGCAGCGACCGCCCGCGCGATAATCCGAGCGCACCCCTCGGGGCTTTCGCCATGCAGGATATGGGAAAGCCAGGCGACATCGAAGCGACCGTCAACGCCGTCGCGGAGAAAATCGCCATCCTGAAAGAGAATCCGGTCGGCCATGCCCAACCGGGCAATGGTCTTCTCGGCAAAAGGGCGGGTCGTCGGCAGGTCGTAGACGACCGCCTGCAGTTGCGGGTTGTGCCGGCAGAAGTGTATGGCGTACGTCCCCGGTCCGCCGCCCAGATCGAGCAAACGGTTGCGCCCGCGGATATCGATCTGCGGCACCAGAATCGGTGCCAGCTGGCTTGCCAGATTGAACATGCCGAGGAGAAAACTCTCCCGCCTCTCCTCATCGGCCTGCACCACGCCCTGTCGCACCGGTTTGCCGCTGCGCACCGCCGCCGGCAACTGCGCCCAACCGGCCATCAGGTGATGATGATGGCGAATGATGTGGCCGAGGTAACGATCGGACTTGCGGGACAGATATTGGCCGGCGGCGGCCGTATTGGCGAATTCTTCCCCCCTTTTGTCGAGGAGTCCCATGGCGGTCAGGGCGTGCAGCAGCATTTCCGTCGCCCGCGGTTCCGCGCCGACCTCCTCGGCGATCATTTTCGCCAGCAACGGTTTTTCGGCCAGAGCAGTGAAGATGTCAAGGTCTACGCCGGCATGTAATGCGCAGGCTTGCCAGTAACCTCCCGAGATCTGCAAGAGTTCGCCCGAATTCCATTCCCGTTCCATATTCGACCTCCGTCTCCGTGAGCAAGCTCACTTTTGGTCAGGGATAAAGTTCCCCACGGTTGATGTCGGTGATCTGATTGTTCAGCGTCCAGTAATCATAAATATAGCCGAGACCGAAGAGAGCCCCGGAAAACAGATAAATGATTCCGGTAACCCACTTTCCCATATACATCCGGTGGATACCGAAAAGGCCGAGAAAGGTCAACAAAATCCAGGCAATGTTGTAATCGATCGGCCCCGAACGGTAGCGCAGATCCGCGGTTCGATCCATGGCGGGAATCAAGAAGAGGTCGATCAACCAGCCGATGCCGAGCAGGCCGAGGGTCAGAAACCAGATGGTGCCGGTAACCGGCCGGCCGAAATAGAATCGGTGCGCGCCGGTGAAGCCGAACAGCCAGAGCAGATAACCCATCGCCATACTATGTGTGTTTCTGGGGAAGCCCATACCGTCTCCTCCTTGACGCATTTATCGGCAGTATAACTGCCGGCGCCGGCATTTGAAAGGATTGTGAAAACCTGTTTTGGCAATGACGCGGGGCAAAGGCCCGGAGGATGAATAGCGGAGAGAAGGGTCGCGCAGCGCCCCGCGTACGGGAAAAGGCGCGATCAAGGGGGATTATGGCGAGGCTCGATACCGATGCTTGCAACAGCTCTGGTTAATGAACCTCAGAATTCGGCCCGCCGGGATTGGTTCTCGAACCGGGTGTATTCGCCACGAAAGGTGAGGTGCACTGTGCCGATAGGACCATTTCGCTGTTTGCCGATAACGATTTCGGCATCGCGGGCGTGGTCCTTTTCACACGTTTTTTCCTTGCTCTTGCAGGCTTCGCAGTAAACCGCCTCGCGATAGACGAACATGATGACATCGGCGTCCTGCTCGATGGCACCCGACTCGCGCAAGTCCGCCATGATGGGGCGCTTGTCGGTGCGATTTTCCAGGGAACGGTTGAGCTGGGACAGCGCGACCACCGGCAATTGCAGTTCCTTCGCCAATCCCTTGAGGGAGCGGGAGATCTCGGAAATTTCCTGCTGCCGATTCTCGGCGTTACGCCCCTGCATCAACTGCAGATAGTCGATGACCACCAGCCCGAGATTCTTCTCGGCTTTCAGGCGCCGCGCCTTGGCCCGCAACTCGAGAATGGAGATGGACGGCGTGTCGTCGATGTAAATCGGCGCTTCGGAAAGAAGTCCCGCGCCGTTGGTGAGTTTGGGCCAGTCCGATTCCCCCAGATGGCCGGTTCGAAGGCGGGAGGCATCGACGCGCGACACGGAACAGAGCATGCGCTGCACCAACTGCTCTTTGCCCATTTCCAGCGAGAAGATCAGGGTGGCGGTCGGGGACTCGGCATGCAAGGCGGCGTTTTCCACCAGGTTCAGAATAAAGGCGGTTTTCCCCATGGAAGGACGACCGGCGATGATGACCAGATCGCCGGATTGCAGCCCGGCGGTCATGGTGTCGAGATCATCAAATCCGGTCGGAACTCCGGTGACCAGTTCCTTGCGATCGAATAATTTTTCAATCGTTTTGAAGGTGTCCTTGAGAATTTCACGGGTGGAAAAGTAGGAAGGCTTGCTCTTCATGCCGGCGATTTCAAAAATCGATTTTTCCGCCCAATCGAGATTCTCCTCGACATCTCCCCCTTTATACCCGCGGGTGGCGATCTCGGTCGCCACCTCAATGAGACGGCGCGCCAGGGCCTTCTCCTTCACCAACCGACAGTAGTAGGCGATATTGGCCGCGGTCGGCACATAGTCGGCGAGGGCGGTAAGATAAGCGGAGCCGCCGACCGCTTCGAGTTCGCCGCGCTGCTGCAACTGAGCGGTAATGGTGACCAGGTCGGCCGGTTCCTGCCGCTCGGACAATTCGATCAGGGCAAGGAAAATTTTGCGGTGGCTGTCGCGGTAGAAATCTTCAGGTCGCAGAATTTCGAGGGCTTTGTTCAGCGCTTCGTTTTCAAGAAGCACCCCACCAAGCACGGACATCTCCCCTTCAAGGCTCTGGGGTGGGAGACGATGGGAAGTGACTTCGGACATACGGTAGCGGCTCCGGCGGCAGTTAGCGACCGGGCCGAATCCGCCCGGCCGGCACGACATTGATGCAGCGCCAGGATGGCCCGAAGGCAGGCTTACAGGTCATCCTGGCGATAGACAGCAGAATAGTTCTGATGGGGCCTACAATTACGCCTCAGCGGCCATCACCCGAACATTGATGTTGGCCGCGATGCCGGCCTGCAATTTGATCGGCACCTGGTGGTCGCCCAAGGATTTGATGGGCTCATCCAGTTGAATCTTCTTGCGATCGATTTCGATGCCCGAAGCGGCGAGCTTCTCGGCGATTTCCAGGGCGGTCACCGAACCAAAGAGCTTTCCCTCCTCGCTGGCGCGATGGGTGAAGATGCAACTGACCCCTTCGATGCGGGCTTTGAGCACCTCGGCTTCCTGGGTGACGAGTTGCAGTTTCCGCTCCATCTGCCGCTTCTGGTGCTCCAGTTCACGCACATTGCGCGTGCTGGCCTCAACCGCCAATCCGCGCGGCACCAGATAATTGCGGCCGTACCCCGTCTTGACCTTGACCATATCGCCAATTTTTCCGAGGTTGTCAACATTTTCCGTCAAAATGATATCCATGATTTCCTCCCGCTAAGGGTCTGCATTTTTGGGGGCCCGCGGTTTACGAAAATCGACCCAGAGGTCGAATACCCCCATCCCGGTGACGACCAGGGGCAGAGGGTTCAAGATCGTAATCAACAGGTAACCGAGACTGCGAAAAAGAGGTGAAACGTTCCTTTGGCGAAAATAAAAATTCACAATCGCCAGTCCCTGTAAAAAGTACACAGGCAGAACGATAAGTAAGACGTTAAGCGAGACCTGCTGCGGTAGACCGGAGGTGAACAGTTGCCCGGCCCCGGCGCCGATGAGCAGCCAAACGAGATGCTCTGGCGCCTTCCACAGCCGGAAAGAGGCGCCGGGTATTTCGTAACGCCCCTTGGCCAGAACCGAGAGCAGATACAAAGTCAACAGTAGCAGCGCGGCGCTTACAGCGATGGCAAGCGCCGGCCATGCCTGCAACAGGGCGCCGGAGATCTGATCGATGACCCCCTGCAGCTCCTGCAATTGTTCTGCTTCCATCCCGGCTTGCCGATAGAGATCGATGGCGCGCCCGGTCTCCTCCTGCACGAACTCCTCGACCATGGAGCCGATGGCAAGATGGCGATTTGCCGCATAGCCGACCAGTGCCGATCCAGCCACCACGGTGGTGAGCAGAACACTGCCGGCCAGCGCCCGGTCCCAGGATATTTTCCGCCGCAGCAGCGCTACCAGAAGCCAGGAGCCGAGTCCGTATTGCAAGAAGTAGGCGGTCGCCGCATCGGCCCCGCTCACCCCATAAAGACCTGCCAGGGTCAACAAGACCACTCCGCCGGCAAATCCGGTCCCTTGCCGCATTCCAACAAAAGCCGCGGGCAAGGGCACAAACATGTTGCACAGCAAACCGACGGGGCCCAGCAGCGCCGCAGCCAATTGCAGCAGAAGGGTCAGCAGCGTCCCAATCAATAGGTAATGCACCCGCTGTCCCATTCCAGTCTCCGGAATCTCTGAACTAATCCAGGGAGTGCCCGGAGGTAAAAGGCAGAAGGGCGATATTGCGGCCCAACTTGATGGCTTCGGTTACCTTGCGCTGATGCTCGGCGCAGTTGCCGGAAATGCGGCGCGGAACAATTTTCCCACGTTCGGAAATGAAATAACGCAGGGTGCGGGTTTCTTTGTAGTCGATGCGAAGGCTCGAATCGGCACAGAAGCGGCATCCCTTGCGCCGCATAAAGCGACGGCGGGGAGCGGCGGGGCGGGCGGGTCTTCTATCGTCAGCCATATAAATAAATCCTCCAGTAACTGATTAGGTTCAGGCTTCTTCGGTTTCTTCGTCTTCGCTCTCGGTGGCTTCCTCGGCCGGCATCGAGGCGGGCTCTTCCTTGACTGCCGGAAGCCCTTTCTCCAGATGAACGGTCATAAACTTGATGATGGTTTCATCAAGGCGCAGACGTCGTTCGAATTCGGCGATCACCTGCGGTTCGGCTTCATAGGCAACCAGAACGTAACTCCCCCTTGATTGCTTCTTGACCGGATAGGCCAGCTTGCGGGCGCCCCATTCTTCCACTTTGAGAACGTTGGCCTGCTGATCTTCCAGCACCTTTTTGAACTTTTCGATGATGCCGGCATACTGCTCGCCGACGGCATCTGGGTGCACGATAAAAATTGTTTCGTAGGTACGCATCTGTGCTGACTCCTTACGGGTTGATTAGCTCCGGGACCGACCCGGAGCAAGGAGCTGGATGCTGGAGCATCCGGCCTGAGTGAAAAGAACCATGTTTATTAGCATATATGCGGGTGGATTTCAATTGATTTTCGCCGCGATTACACATTGAAGCGGAAATGCATCAAATCGCCGTCGCGCACGACGTATTCTTTCCCCTCCAGTCTGAGCAGTCCTTTTTCACGGGCGCCGGCTTCCCCGCCGGAGGTCACAAAGTCGTCGAAAGCAATGACCTCGGCCCGAATAAAGCCTTTTTCGAAATCGGAATGGATCACGCCGGCGGCGCCCGGCGCCTTGGTGCCGCGGGCAACCGTCCAGGCACGGACCTCTTTTGGCCCGGCGGTAAAATAGGTGATCAGCCCGAGCAACTGGTAGCCGGCATGAATCATCCGGTCAAGACCTGATTCGGGCAGGCCGAGTTCCTGGAGAAACTCCTCCTTTTCGTCGGCTGACAATTCGGCGATTTCGGCTTCGATCTTGCCGCAGATGGTAACCATCTGCGCCCCCTCGGCCTCGGCCAGCTGCCGCACCCGGGCGACATGCGGATGGCGTCCCTCGAGATCATCCTCGGCGAGGTTCGCCACATACAGAACCGGTTTGGCGGTAATCAGATGCAGTTCGCGCAGGATGAGGCGCTCTTCGGGGCTCAGTTCGGCGGACCGGGCGGGGCGCATGGCGTTGAGAACTTCCCGCATTTTCAGCAACACCTGCAACTCGGCCTGCATCTTCTGGTCGCCGCTTTTGGCCTGTTTTTCCGTACGTCCGATGCGCTTTTCCACCGTTTCCAGGTCGGACAGATTTAATTCGGTCTGGATGACTTCCACATCCCGCACCGGGTCGATGGAGCCATCGACATGCACGACATTCTCGTCCTCGAAACAGCGCACGATATGGGCGATGGCATCGACCTGACGGATATGACCGAGAAATTGATTGCCCAACCCTTCCCCCCGGCTGGCGCCCTTGACCAGTCCGGCGATGTCGACAAATTCCAGAGAAGTGGGAATCACCTTCTGCGGCTTGGCCACCCGGAGCAGGGTGTCGAGACGGGGGTCGGGAACAGCAACGACGCCGACATTGGGCTCGATGGTACAGAAGGGATAATTGGCCGATTCGGCGCCGGCGGAAGTGATGGCGTTGAAAATGGTCGACTTGCCGACATTCGGCAGACCAACGATACCGCATTTGAAGCCCATTAGACTCTCTTTTCTTTGGCTGGAAAAACCGATAGCCGGGGCAAGCCCCGGCTATCGGCGTTACGTAAATATTGCCGACGATCAGACCAGAAGCGGCGCGATAACCAGAGAAACGACGCTCATCAACTTGATCAGAATATTCATCGCCGGGCCGGAGGTGTCCTTGAAGGGGTCGCCGACAGTATCGCCGACAACGGCCGCCTTGTGGGCCTCGCCGCCCTTCTTCTCCCCTTCCAGTTCACCCTTCTCGATGAATTTTTTCGCATTATCCCAGGCGCCGCCGCCGTTGGACATCATCAGGGCGAGGAGCACGCCGGCCAGGGTGGCGCCGGCCAGCATGCCGCCGAGCGCTTCCTTGCCGAGGAGGAACCCGACCAGCACCGGGGCGATGACGGCAACCATGCCGGGCAGGATCATTTCGCGCAACGCGGCGCGGGCCGAAATATCGACGCATTTGGCCGGTTCCGGCTTGACGCCGGGCTTGCCTTCGAGCAGGCCGGGAATTTCCCGGAACTGACGGCGGATTTCGTCGACCATTTTGCCGGCGGCGCGGCCGACCGAAGTCATGGTCAGGGCGCCGATGAAGAATGGCAGGGCGCCGCCAATAAATAAGCCGATGACCACCAGCGGATTGATCAGGTTGATCATTTCAAGCTTCACCGCGGTCGCGTAAGCGGAAAAGAGAGCCAGGGCGGTGAGGGCGGCCGAGCCGATGGCGAAACCCTTGCCGACGGCGGCGGTGGTGTTGCCGATGGCGTCAAGGCCATCGGTGATCTTGCGCACATCGGGGCCGAGCCCGGCCATTTCCGAAATGCCGCCGGCGTTGTCGGCGATGGGGCCATAGGCATCGACGGTCATGGTGACACCGACGGTGGCGAGCATGCCGACGGCGGCGATGCCGATGCCGTAGAGGCCGGCGAAGTAATTGGCGACGAAGATGCCGAGGCAGATGATGATGACCGGACCAACGCAGCTTTCCAGTCCGACCGCCAGACCGTGGATGATGTTGGTCGCCGGGCCTGTCTTGCTCGCTTCGGCAATGCGGCGCACCGGCGCGGAAGCGGTGTAGTATTCAGTGATCAGACCGATGGCGATGCCGGCGATCGTTCCGGCCAAAACCGCCCAGAACGCTCCGTCGCTGATATGCATGGCGCGGGTGATGAAGAAGGTGGCGATGAGGAAGCCGGCGGCGGCGACGAAAGTCGTATACCGCAGGGCGGCGGCCGGATCGATGTTTTTCAGAAACTTCATCGAGCCGACGCCGATCAGGGAGAAGATCAGGCCGACCATGGCGAGAACCAGGGGCAGAAGCATGGCGTTCGCCTGGGTGGTCAGAAACAGGTCGCTGCCGGCGGTCACCTCGGTGCCGGCCAGGGTGCTCATCAGCCCGGCGCCGGCGGTGGCGGCAATGGCGATGGTGGCGATAATAGAACCGACATAGGATTCAAAAATGTCGGCGCCCATGCCGGCGGTGTCGCCTACGCAGTCACCGACGTTGTCGGCAATGACGCCGGGGTTGCGCGGATCGTCTTCGGGAATGCCGGCCTCGACTTTGCCCACCAGGTCCGCGCCGACGTCCGCCGCCTTGGTGTAAATGCCGCCGCCGACGCGGGCGAACAGGGCAATGGAGGAAGCGCCCATGGCGAAGCCGTTGATATATTGGGCAGTGGTCGGGTCACCGCCAAAGACGATATAGCCGATGCCGACGCCGATCAGACCAACGGAGGCGACGGACAAACCCATGACGGCGCCGCCATTGAACGCGGTCATCAAGGCTTTCCCCTGCCCGGAAACCCGAGCCGCCTCGGCGGTGCGGACGTTGGCAGCCGTTGCCGCCTTCATGCCGATAAAGCCGCAGGTCATCGAGCAGATGGCGCCACCGAGAAAAGAAAACGCGGTCTGCATGTTCATCCCGAAGCCAATCAGGAGAAAAACCAGAACGATAAAGACCGCCAGCACCATGTACTCGCGGCGCAGAAAAGCCATGGCGCCATCATGGATCGCCTCGGAGATTTCCTTCATCGTCGCGTTGCCTACCGGCTGCTTTTTGATGAAGACATAGGTGAAGATGGCAATTATGAAACCGACTAGGCCCAAAAGTGGTGCAAGCATCTGCAAATCCATGATGACTACTTCCCTCTCGTTACGAAATAATGCGGTTATTGAAATCGTTCATTGCCTGCTGCACCCCGTATTTGAGCAAGCAGATCACAGCACTGGCCGCGTTCTCGACAACTTTTTCCAGTTGCCGACGCTCTTCTGCGGAGAATGGACTGAGGACGTAAGCCGCCACGTCGCCGCCATGGGGCGGTCGTCCCACCCCGATCTTGATCCGCAGGTAGTCGCCGCCTCCCAGCACCTGATTGATGCTGCGAAGGCCGTTGTGCCCACCGTGTCCGCCGCCGGCCTTAATCCGCAACTGGCCGAAGGGCAGATCGATATCGTCATGAAAAACAACCAAATCCCCCGCAACCAGGCCGAGGGATTTGCTGGCGGACGCGACACTCGCCCCGCTCAGATTCATAAAGGTCTGGGGAAGCAGAATGACGACTTCTTCCTCATCAAGGCGCCCGACGCCATAAACGCCCTGATGTCCCTGCCGCTTCAGGGCGATACCGCTATCCTGCGCCAGCCGCTGGGCAGCCATGGAACCAATATTATGCCGGGTGCCCGCATAGCGGCTACCCGGATTTCCCAAGCCGACGACGAGCTTCAATCTGTAACTCGCGGTGAAATCAGACCGGCGTCTCTTCCGTCTCGGTCACTTCCTCTTCCCCTTTGTGACCGGTGACGGTGATGACGGTGAAGTTCACATCGTGCGGCGCGACAACACCCTCCGGCAACACCAAATCCTCGATGTGCAGCACGTCGCCGATTTCCAGCGCCGTCACATCCACCTCAATGGCGGCGGGAATCGAATCGGGAAAGGTGACCACCTCCAGTTCATACCGGATAACCTGCAGGTTGCCGCCCTCCTTCTCGCCGACCGACTTGCCGACGGGATGGACCGGGACCATGACATGCACCTTCTTCTGGCGATCGATCACCTGAAAATCGACGTGCATAATTTCACGCCGGATGGGATCGAGCTGCATATCCTTGAGAATTACCGTCCGGCCGGCGAAAGCGCCCTCGCCTTGCAGATTGATGAGTGTATTCCAGCCGGCTTCGCCGGCAATCACTTTCTCCAACTCCTTGGGCACGAGGGCGACCGGGCAGGGCTCGATGCCCTTGCCGTAAACCACGGCCGGCGCCAGACCCTGACGACGCAGGCTACGGGCGCTTCCTTTACCTGTTCCGGGCCGGGCAGTGACTTTCAAATCCGCTTGTGCCATGAGTATTCCTCCGATTTATATTTGGTTTGCAGATGCCCGGCGCACAGCCGGATCATACAAACAGAGAGCTGACCGATTCATCTCCGTGGATGCGCCTGATGGCCTCGGCCAACAATCCAGCCACCGAGACCGAGCGCAATTTTGGACAAATGTTCATTTTATCGTCAAGAGGAATGGAATTGGTGACCACCACCTCCTTGAGACCTTCTTCCGCATTGATCCGATCGAGGGCCGGCCCGGACAACACCGCGTGGGTGGCGCAAGCGTAAACGGCCCGAGCGCCCTTTTGTTTCAAGGCGCGGGCGGCCTGACAAAGGGTGCCGGCGGTATCGATCATGTCATCGACGATGATGCAGATTTCGTTCTCGACATCACCGATGATATGCATTACTTCCGAGACGTTCGGTCCGCTGCGCCGCTTGTCGATGATCGCCAGACCCGCATCGAGGCGCTTGGCAAAGGCGCGCGCCCGCTCGGTGCCGCCGGCGTCGGGGGAAACCACGACCACTCGCTCACTGAAACGCGAAGAGAAGGCGTCCAAGATGACCGGCGCCGCATAAAGATGATCGACCGGAATGTTGAAAAAGCCCTGAATCTGACCGGCATGCAGGTCCATGGTGAGAACCCGTTCGGCGCCGGCGGTGGTAATCAGATCGGCGATCAGCTTGCCGGTGATTGGCGTGCGCGGAGCGACTTTACGATCCTGGCGGGCGTAACCGAAATACGGGATGACGGCGGTGATTCGAGCGGCCGAAGCACGCTTGAGGGCGTCGAACATCACCAGCAGTTCGATGAGGTTATTGTTTGTCGGGGCGCAGGTGGACTGAATGACGTAGACATCCCGTCCACGAACGTTCTCGCCGATCTCCACCATGATCTCGCCATCGGAGAAAGTCTTTACCTTGGCGCTGCCAAGGGGGACGGCCAACTGGGCGCATATTTCACGGGCGAGGCCAAGATTGGAATTACCGGAAAAAACTTTAAATTTATTCATTCCCAACCATCCTGCTGCTGCAAAAGCAGTAGGTCATGGCGAATCCCATGACCTAGTCAAAACCAATCTGTGGATCAAGATTAGCCGCGATGGAGAAACTGGCTGGGGCGCCAGGATTCGAACCTGGGAGTGCCGGAATCAAAATCCGGTGCCTTACCGCTTGGCGACGCCCCAACAGAATTCACATCTAAAACTGGGCGGACAAAAAGTTCCGCTTCCGCCGGAGTCAGCAATTATCGATCGGCTCGACAACGAACAGCCTCCAATCCGGATTTCCCGCGGCCAGAGACGCCGACGCTTGACGCGCCGCCGCTTCTTGCAAAAAAACACCGAACACCGTCGGCCCACTCCCTGACATCAGGGCGCCGATAGCGCCATTGGCCAAGAGCAGTTCCTTGATCTCGGCAAGCAGTGGATAGCGGGATATGGTGACGCTTTCGAGATCATTATGCAACAGCCGGATCAAATCCTCCGCCGTTTTGGGAAACCCCGGCATCTTAGCGACAGGTCCCGGCGAAGTCAATCCAAAATTTCCGTAAACCCAAGCCGTGGAAACCGCCAAACCGGGGTTCACCAATAGATACCAAACCGATGGCAACGGAAAAGGGGTCAGAACATCACCGATTCCGGTCGCCCATGCGGAATGCCGAAAAAGGAAAAAGGGAACGTCAGCGCCAATTCCAGCTGCTTCTCGCATCAGCGTCTCGCGCCCCAGATGCAGATCAAGCATATCGTTGAGGGCGAGCAGGACCGCGGCCGCGTCGGAAGACCCGCCGCCGAGACCGGCCGCCACGGGGATCTTCTTTTCAATGCCGATTTCCACGCCGAACCCCTTTCCGGACAACCGCAGCATGCGTTCGGCTGCTCGCGCGGCGACATTTTCCTCACCGGGACCAAGGGGAAGCCCTGGACAAACAACCCGCACCCCCGGTTGATCCGCAAGGCAGACTTCAATCCGGTCACAGAGGGAGATCCGTTGCATGATCATCCCCAGGTCGTGGTAACCATCCGGCCGACGTCCACACACGTGCAGACAGATATTTATTTTGGCCGGAGCTTGAAAAATATAACCTGCCATCGATACTCACCTTTCACTATCGCCCACAAGGCACTAATACAGAATACGGTCCCGTAGTGTCAAGCAGCACAAAGACAAAAACTGTTGCCCCGTCCGCAAAAAGCGGCGCCCAATCAACTGTCGTTCCAATGACCGCCAGAAAAAAAAACAATGGTAATTTTCCGCCACCGCTGGCCATTTTTCGCCACCAGGCTCCACCTCTTCGCTTCACCTTCGGATCAGAAAAAAGCCTAAAAATACAAGTTTGAAATACCCGCCAGAAAAAAAACGGTATTCTAAAATATGGCATTCTCTTTGCGTGAACATCAGCTTGCGTGTAGACGACATGCGATGAGCCGCTTCACCGGGATGGCTGCCCACGCTCTGGAATCACACAGTGGATTGAGCCTAACCTCGCCGTGCTCTTGAGTTTTTTCTGAATCTTCCGCCCATCATGCTTGCTATAGATACAGAACAAGATTATATTCTCACCACTCATTCTCTTTCCGGGCAGTTCCCCGGCAATTTACCCTTAACCAGAAAAAAGGAGAAATCGGCATGAAAGCACTACTAAAATCGCTGTCTTTGTTGAGCTGCTTCTTTATGACCGCAGCCCTGGTTCTCGCTCCGGTTTCCGGCCATGCCGCCAAAACCCGTCTGGCTTTCTCGGGTGGCCCAGAGGGGGGCACCTTCCAGTACTTCTCCAACGGCATTTCCACCCGCCTGTCCAAAAATCTGCCGAACATTGAAATCTCCAACATGGCTTCCGCCGGCTCGGTGGAAAATATGCGACGCATTAATTCCGGCGAAGCCGACTTCGGCATTACTTATGCCGGCGATCTCTACCTCGGCCGCAACGGCCTGCTCCCCAAGGATACGAAGAAATATGAAAATGCCCTGGCCATGAGCTATCTGTACGGCGCTCCGGGACACCTGGTGGTCCTTGCCAACAGCGGCATCACCAAAGTTGAAGACCTCGCCGGCAAGAAAGTCGGCGTCGGCGGCGCCGGTTCCGGGGCTGCGGCCAGCGCCCAACGCTTCTTCGCCGCCGTCGGGCTCTGGGACAAAATGCAACCCCAATTCATTGGCTACACCGAGGCGGTATCCGCCATGGGCGACAACCTGCTCGACGCCGTCTGGGTCTTCGCCGGCTTCCCCCAGTCCTCGGTCATTCAGGCCGCCGCCAGCAATAAAATCCGCATTCTGGACACCTATGAAGCGGGCGTGAAATCCGGTTTCACCAAAGAATACCCCTTCTATACCAAGGTGGTCATCCCGGCCAACACCTATACCGGCGTCGATTATCCGGTGACAACTTTCCAGGATTCCGCCCTTTGGATCACCGGCAAGCACGTCAAGACCGATATCATTTACGATTCTATCAAGAACGTCTTTTCCCCCGATGGCCTGGAGTACCTGTTGAAGGTGAGCAAGGCGGCCCGCGAAATGTCGGTTGAGAACGGTATTCAGGGCATCGCCACGCCGCTGCACCCGGGCGCCGAAAAGCTCTGGCAGGAAAAGGGTCTGTCCATCGCCGACGAGCAGAAGGCGCCCAAGTAACGGACGGAGCGGTCAAGAGACTGAGTGAAAGTAGTCATGATAAGCGGGGCTCCGGCCCCGCGTATCTTTTTAATCGTTAACCCGACATCTCATATCTGTAGGAAGTCCCATGGCTGAAGATCTGGAAAAGGAACTGCAGGACCTCGATCCCGAGGAGCAGGAAAAAGTCAAAAAACTGCTGGAAAAGGATGCCAAGTCCTTCCGAACACCGGCCGGCTTCTGGAAGTGGACAATCGGCCTCCTTGGGGCCTCCATGGTCTTGTTTTATTTTTATTCCGCCGGATTGAAGGCGGTGGCGACCGAATATCACCGCGGCGTCTACGTCTTCATCACCTATATCCTGGTCTTCCTGGTTTATCCGGCCGGCAAGAGACACATGCGCTGGGCACTTTCCCTGATCCTCGGAGCGATGGCTACCTGCACTGTGGCGATCCTCTTTTTCTTTGAGAATACCGCCGCCTTCCGCGCCCGCCTGGGGGAGTTCGGCAGCCTCTGGAGCGAGCAGGGGCCGGCTGCCGCCTTGGCCGCTGGCGATGTGTGGCTCTTTGTTCTCGGAACCCTGGCCATTACGGCGGTGCTGATTCCGATTGACACTGTTATCACCAAGCGCTGGCCGCAGTCGCCCAGCCTCTCCGACGTCGGCTTTGCCCTGGCCTCGGCCGGCGCCGTCTATTACTGGATCGGGGAATTCGAGAACCTGAATTATCGGGCCGGCGCCGAGAATGAACTCGATGCCCTGGTGAGCATCGCCGGCATTATTCTCTCTCTGGAAGTCTGTCGCCGGGTTCTGGGCTGGTCGATGACCCTGATCGGCATCGGTTTTATCTGCTACGGTTATTTCGGCCCCCATTTTCCGGAGGTGATCGCCCATCGCGGGTTCGGGCTGGAGCGGCTGACCACAGCCCTCTACTTGACCACCAACGGGGTTTTCGGCGTCATGGCCAGCGTCCTGGCCACCTACGTCATCCTCTTCATCTTTTTCGGCGCCTTCCTGCATAAATCGGGGGCGGGCAGGTTTTTCATCGACCTGCCGCTGGCCATGGCCGGCAAATCGACGGGCGGTCCGGCCAAGGTGGCGGTCATCGCCTCCGCCCTCTTCGGATCGGTCTCCGGCAGCGCCATCGCCAACACCGTCTCCACCGGCGCCTTTACCATCCCCCTGATGAAGCGGGCGGGCTTCAAGCCGCATGTGGCCGGCGCCATCGAACCGGCCGCCTCCATCGGCGGCATGTTCCTGCCGCCGATCATGGGCGCCGGCGGCTTCCTCATGGCTGAGTTGACCGGCACGTCGTACTCCTACATCATGATGATTGCGATCTTCCCCGCCCTTCTCTATTTTTTCTCCGTCTTCTGTATGATCCATTTCGAGGCGAAGAAACTGGGGATAAAAGGATTGGAAGACGAAGACTTCCCGCACTGGACTCAGGTGCTGAAACAGGACTGGTATTACTCCCTCCCCCTGGTGATCATCACGGTGCTGATGATCATAGGACGCTCCCCCGGCTACTCGGCGTTCTGGGCCACTATCTCCTGCATCGCCGTGAGCTGGATGCGCAAGGAGACCCGCATGGGGATCCGGGAGATCTGGGACGCGATCCTGACCGGCGCCCGCAATACCCTGGTGATCGGCGCTACCCTGGGGGTGATCGGGATTATCGTCGGAACCATTTCCCTTACCGGCATCGGTCTTAAATTTTCCGACATCATCATCTCCATGGCAAGCGGCAACCTGCTGGCCGCCATCCTCCTGATCGCCCTCGCCTCCCTGGTGCTGGGGATGGGGGTGCCGGTCACCGCCGCCTACCTGATCACCGCCGTGCTGGCGGTACCGCCTCTGGGCGATCTGGGCGTTCCGGTCCTCTGTGCCCACATGATCGTCTACTGGCTCAGCCAAGACAGCAACATCACGCCGCCGGTCTGCGTCGCCGCCTACGCCGGAGCCGCTATCGCCGGCGCCGACCCCTGGAAAACCGGTTGGACCAGCTTCAAGTTCGCCAAACTGCTGTACGTCGCGCCGCTCCTGTTCGCCTTCACGCCGTCCATCCTCTTCCAAGCCAAGCCGGTGGCCGTCTACATGCCCGAACTCGAGGGGGATGTCCCCTTCGCCGAAGTCGTCAAGGTGCATGTCAAAGAGGGGGATAGTTTCCTCCAGGGCGATCTCATCGCCACCGTTATGATCGACGGCGAGCTGCAGGAAATCCGATCGAAAAAAGAAGGGAATGTGACCCGGGTCCGGGCCCATGCTGGTGGGTTGGCCAATGCCGGCGAAGCCCTACTCGAAGGGGAGATGGTGGCCACGACACCGAAGGTGATCTCTTCCTTTGTCTCCGCCATCCTCGGGACGGTGGCATTTTCTGCATTAACCATGCTCTTCTGGATCCGGCGAACCACCATAATCGAGTGGCTGCTGCTGGCGGTCGCCACCATCCTGCTCTACTGGCCGACCATCCCCACCGACCTGGCCGGACTGGCCCTGGTGGCCCTCGTCTGGTTCATGCAGCACACCAAGAACAAACGGGAGAGCTTGGCCGCCGCGCCAGCTTAGGAGACAAGAAGATGTTGGCACTCAAAACCATTCTCTACGCCACCGACTTTTCCGAAAGTTCCGGACCGGCGGCCGATTACGCCTTCTACCTGGCCCGGCTCACCGGCGCCCGCCTACACGTGCTGCATGTGGTCGGAGAACTCGCCGACCACCGCAAAAACCAGGTCCAGCCGGAAGCCTTTAACCTGCTGGAACGGGAGGTGGAGACGCAGGCGGTGAAGGAGATCGAAACCTTCTGCCAGCGCAAATTCAACAGTGACATTTCCTACACGACCGAAGTAGTCATCGGCCGGCCCTTTGATCAGATTTTGAGAAAAAGCCGGCAATTGCCGGCCGATATGATCGTTTTGGGCACCCACGGCCGCACCGGTATCGAACACGTTCTTGTTGGAAGCACCGCCGAACGCGTGGTGCGCCGTGCAACCGTTCCGGTGCTGACGGTCAGGTCCAGCGTCTAGCGCCGGCGAGCGCACGAAAAACGTAAAAAGCCGAGGCTATTGCCTCGGCTTTTTACGTTATGAGGACTGCGTGGCGGCTTTGGCGCTATTCGCTGCGACTGGGCGGCCCGTCCTCCTCCTTGGCGAACCTCCGCGCCGCCTCGGCCATCGCCTGCAAACGGCGGTCGATGCGGAAATTGACCGTCCCGTCCGGCCAGGAACCGTCTTCCTGACGCTTCCCGGCGGGAAAGCCGGTGAGAATCTCGATCCCTTCGTCGATGGTGGACACCGCCCAGACGTGGAAGCGCTCGGCCCGCACCGCCTCGACGACATCGGCGTTGAGGAGGAGATTTTTCACGTTCTGCACCGGAATGATCACCCCCTGCTCACCGGTCAGTCCCTTGGCCTTGCAGACGGCGTAGAAGCCCTCGATCTTCTCATTCACCCCGCCGATGGGCTGAATCTGTCCGAGCTGATTGACCGAGCCGGTGACGGCGACACCCTGGCGCACCGGCAAATCGGAGAGGGCCGACATCAGCCCGTAGAGTTCGGTGGAACTGGCGCTGTCCCCCTCGATGCCGGAATAAGACTGCTCGAAGGCGATGGAGGCGGCCAGGGCCAGCGGCTGCTCGCGGGCGAAGCGGTCGCCGAAAAAGCCGGTGAGGATCATCACCCCTTTGTCGTGAATCGGCCCGGAGAGCCGCGCTTCGCGCTCGATGTTGACCAGCCCCCCCTTCCCCATCCAGGTGCGCACCGTCACCCGGGTCGGGCGGCCGAAGCTGTAATCGCCCATTTGCAGCACGGACAGGCCGTTGAGCTGCCCGATGACCTCGCCCTCGGTGTCGACCAGGATCGTCCCCTCGTCGATGAATTCCTGGATGCGCTCTTCCATCTTGTTGGAGCGGTAGATCTTCGCCGCGATGGCCCGGGTGACCTGGTCGCGGCCGACGTGGTCGCACCCTTCCTTCTCGGCGTAGTAGGCCGCCTCGCGGATCAGGTCGGCCAGGTCGATGAAGCGCGAGGAAAGGCGGGTCTTGTCCTCGATCAGGCGCGCGGCGTGCTCGATGAGGCGGGCGACGCCGGAAGGTTCGAAGGGGAGCAGGTTTTCTCTCTGGCACTTGGTGGCGACGAAGCGGGCGTAGCGCTGCACGTTTTCCCGGGTGTTCTTCATCATCCGGTCGAAGTCGGCCTTGACTTTGAAATACTTGCGAAAATCGGGATCGAGCTGGTAGAGCAGATAGTACAGCATGGGGTTGCCGATGAGCACGATCTTGCAGTGCAGGGGCACCGGCTGCGGTTTCAGGGTGACGGTGGCGATGAGCCGGAACTGCTCGGCCATATCCTCGATCTTGATCTCCTGATTGCGGATGCAGCGCTTGAGCGCCTCATAGGAGAAGGTGTTGAGCAGCACCTCGCGGCAATCGAGAATGATGTAGCCGCCGTTGGCTCGGTGCAGCGCGCCCGCCTTGATCATCGTGAAATTGGTGCTGGCGTTGCCCATCTGAATGATATGCTCGATGCGGCCAAACAGGTTGAAATAGGTGGGGTTGGCCTCGATGACCACCGGCGCGCCGCTCAATTCGCCGTTGTCGACGAAGAGGTTGACCCGGTAGCGATCGAAGGAGGGCTCCTGCCGGCCCATGTGTATGCCGGGGATGGAAATCTGCGGACCCTGTGCCGGGCGGAACTCGTCGATGCGGTCCTGAATATCCTTTTTGCAGCGCTCCAGATGGGCGCTCACCTCCGGGTATGCGGCGTATTTTTTTTCCAGGTTATCGAAAAGGTGGGCGATGGAACTGAGGAGAATTTCTTTTTCCACCGCCACGGTGGCCTCGCGCATCTCACCTTCGATCTGCCGGATTTCGCGCACGACTTCGTTGAGCTGACTCTTGAGCTGGTTTCCTTTTTCGTCCAGCGCCGCTTTTTCTTCGCTGCTGAGGGCTTCGTATTCCTGCTGGGAAAGGGGGTGTTCATCCTTGAGGGGCACCAGCACCATGCCGTGAACGGTGCGTTGCAGAGTAAAGCCTTCCTGATTCACCCGCTCGTCGAGGGATTGGAAGCGTTCCCGGTTTTTTTCCTGATAGGTCTCGGAAATGCGGGTTTTCGCTTCTTCATATTCCCGGCTTTCGAACACTTTGGGAATTTCCTCCCCGAGACGGGCGATCATTTCCTCCACGGCCTTGTGCAACTGCCGCCCCATGCCGGCGGGCAGTTGAATATGTCCCGGCCGGGTGCCGTCCTCGAAATCGTTGACGTAGCACCAATCGGCGGGAACCGGCTCGTCGGCCGCCCGCTGCAACAGCAATTGCTCGATGGTGGAGGAGCGTCCGGTGCCCGGTTCGCCGAGGATGAAAATATTGAAGCCGTTGTTGGGAATCCCCAGACCAAATTCGATGGCGGCGAGCGCCCGGTCCTGGCCGATGCTCCCCTCCAGACAGCTGACCTCGCGGGTGTCGGCAAATTCGAACTGGGCGGGATCGCAGACCCAGGCAAGCTCCTCTGGAGACAAGCGGCACTGTCGCACGTCAGTCCTTTCCGTGATCGCAGGTGATGAGGGTTACGGGAGCTTCCAGGTAGCTTTTCATGGCGGTGAGAAATTCCGCCGCGTCGGCGCCGTCGAGAATGCGATGATCGGCGGACAGGGTCAGACGCACGGTCGGCGCGATGCCGGGGTCGCCTTTTTCTCCGACCACCGCCTCGCCCTTCACCGTGCCGACGGCGAGAACCGCCGCCTGCGGCGGCGTGATGATCGCGCTGAACGATTCCACCCCGAGCATCCCCATGTTGGAGATGGTGAAAGTGCCGCCTTCCAGCTCCTCGGCGTTCAGACGGCCGGCGTGCGCTTTTTCCACCAGTTCGGCGGTGCGCCGGCCGATTTCCTTCAGCGACAGCCGACCGCAGTCGCGCAGGACCGGATTGTACAGGCCGCGGGCGGTGGCCACGGCGATGGCGATGTGGACCCGTTCCTGCGGCGCCGCCTCTCCTTCGACCCAATGGCTGTTAACCCAGGGATGATCGAGCAGACAGCGGGCGGCGGCGGAAATGATGAAATCGTTGATGCTCGCCCCCAGGTCCTTGCGGATGCGAATGACGTCCGTCATGTCGACCGCCACGGTAACGAAAAAGTGGGGTATCGACTGCCAGCTCTCGACCATTTTGCGGGCGACCAGACGGCGGATTTTCACCGAGCGCTCCGGACGGCTCTTCTCGCCGGCTGCGGCTGTCGCCGGTTGCGCCGGCTTTTCGGACGGGGCGCCGGCGGCTTTGCCACGGGCGCTGGCGCGCTCGACATCGGCCGTTACGATCCGGCCGCCCGGCCCCGTGCCCCGCACCCGGTTCAGCGCGAGCCCCTTTTCTTTCGCTAAATTTCGCGCCGCCGGGGAGGCGACGATCTGGTCGATGCTCAAACCAGCCGATGTGCGTTGGGCTGGCGGCGGCGGGGTGTCGATCTGTTCCGCCTTTTCCGCCCCCTTTTTCGCTTCCGCCGCCGGGGCTTTTTTCGCCGCGGCCCCTTCTTCCAGCGGCGCCGCTTGCGGTTGCCGTTCTTCCGCCGGAGCCGTTATTTCCTCGGTCTCGGCCGCGGCCTCTTTCTTTTCCGCCGTCTCGGACTTTTCGGGGCGGGGTTGCTCTTCGCCCGCGCCATTGAGCACGGCGATGACCGTCCCCACCGCAACCGTCTCGCCCTCGGCAACCCGCAACTCGCCCACGGTGCCGTCTTCGAAAGCCTCCATTTCCATCGCCGCCTTATCGGTCTCCACCTCGGCGATAACGTCGCCGCGGGAAATCCGGTCCCCCTCTTTGACCTGCCATCTCAAAATGGTTCCCTCCTCCATCGTATCGCTCAACTTGGGCATGGTTATTTCTGTGGCCATGGATTATTCGTCTCCCGTCAAAATGGCAATAATGGTTTGCTCTGGAGAACCGCCGCCGCGGCATGGAGCGGTCGCAGACTACTCCAATATTTCCCGCACCCGTGCCACAATCCTGGCCACATCGGGGATGGCCGACTGCTCGAGTTTTTTGTTGTAGGGCATCGGCACATCGGCGCAGGCAACCCGCAATACCGGCGCATCGAGGTGGTCGAAGGCTTGCTCCACGATGCGCGCCGCGACCTCGCCTCCCCAGCCGCCCGTAAGCCAGCTTTCCTCGACGGTCACCACTCTGCGGGTCCGCCGCACCGAATCAAGCACGCTGACCATATCCAGAGGATTCAGGCTGCGCAAATCAAGCACTTCCGCCTCGATGCCCGCCGCGACCAGTTGTTTGGCCGCCTCCAGGCAGGTATAAACCATGCGCGACAACGTCACCAAAGTCACATCCCGCCCCGGACGCTTAATATCGGCCACCCCGAGGGGAATGACGCAATCCCCGTCCGGCACCTCCCCCTTGATGGCATAGAGACCTTCGTGTTCGAGGAACATGACCGGGTCATCGCTCCGGATGGCGCTCTTCAGCAGCCCTTTGGCATCGGCCGGAGTGGAGGGAACGATCACCCGCAAACCCGGACAGTGCATGAACAAGGCCTCAAGATTATGCGAGTGCTGCGCTCCCAACTGGTGCCCGGCGCCCCCCGGGGTCCGAATGACCAGGGGCGCCCTGGCTCGACCGCCAAACATATAGCGCACCACCGCCACGTTGTTCATGATCTGGTCCATAGCGACGATGGCGAAGTTGACGGTCATCAACTCGGCAATCGGGCGCAGGCCGGCCATTGCCGCCCCGCAGGCCATACCGACGATTCCCGCCTCGGAAATGGGCGTATCGAGCACCCGCCGCTCGCCAAAACGCGCCAGAAGACCTTTGGTCACCTTGAAAGATCCCTCGTACAAGCCGACATCTTCACCGAGGATAAAGACCGATGGATCGCGGTCCATTTCTTCATGCAGCGCCTGATTCAATGCATCACGACAGGTTATTTCGGCCATATTGTTCCCCTTGGGCAGGCAGGGCGCGGTTACCCCGCCCCTCCATTAACATCGCTATTCCACATACACATCGGTCCACAACTCCTCCAGCTCGGGGTCCGGGCTTTCTTCGGCGAAATGGATCGCTTCGGCAACTTTCCCCTTCTCCTCGGCCTGGATGTTTTCCACCGCCGCCTGATCGGCATGGCCGTTTTCGATCAGCCACCGGGCGAAATTGGGAATGGGATCGCGCTCGCGCCAGATTTTCCTCTCCTGTTCGCTGCGGTAGGTGCCGGGGTCGGAAATGGAGTGGCCGCGGAAACGGTAAGTCAGGGCTTCAATATAGGTCGGACCGCCTCCCTCGCGGGCGGTCCGCACTGCCTCGCGAACCGTCTCGTACACCGCCAGAACGTCCATCCCGTCCACCTTCAGGCCCGGCGTTTCATAGGCGCAGCTTTTTTTGTACAAAGTTTCCATGGCACTGGCGCGGGTCACGCTGGTGCCAATGCCGTAGCCGTTATTCTCACAGAGAAAGACAACCGGCACCCGGTAAAGCGCCGCCATGTTCATCGCCTCGTGGAAAACGCCCTGATTGGTGGCGCCGTCGCCGAAGAGACACACCACCACCTCATTGCCGCCGCGATACAGAATCGAGTAGCCGAGGCCGACGGCGAGCGGCAGATGACCGCCGACAATGCCGTACCCCCCCATGAACCGGATGTCGGGATCGAAAAGATGCATCGATCCCCCTTTCCCCCTGCTGCAACCGGTGCTTTTGCCGTAAAGCTCGGCCATCACCGCCTTCGGGTCGGCCCCCTTGGCGAGAATCAGGCCATGTTCGCGATAGGCGCTGATCATGTAATCGTTGCGGGCGAGCGCATGCGCCACCCCCACGCCCACCGCTTCCTGACCGCTGTAGAGATGGAGAAATCCGCCCATCTTGCCTTGACTGTAAAGCTTCGGGCAGGCTTCCTCGAACTCGCGTATGCGCACCATGTCTCGGTAGAACGCCAGCAGTTCTTCCACCTCGAGCAGCCCTCGCTCTTTCTTGAATGATGGCATTGCAAATCCTTCTCGTTTTTTCAGGTTATGCAAAAGTCTAACAGCCGCCCAGATGATGGCAAGGCAAGCACCAATCGGACTTTCATCAAGATTCTTCGAAAAGGGATGGGCGTGCAGCCAAATAAAAGGGCCAGGAGATTTTCTCCCGGCCCGTGGGTTTTAAAATGTACGGCTGAGCATCAGCCCAGAAACAGATTTTGGTTGCGCGCTCGATTGGCCAGAATCGTCGGGTCGATTACTTCGCCGCAGGAGCAACATTTCCAGGCATCGAAGGCCCGAACGAAATCGTAGAATTTCTCGGCATACATTCTCCCTTTACACTTTGGACACTTCATGCGTTTACCCCCTTGTATGGACTGTTTGGCCTCTCGGATTCGTTCAAACTCTCCATGTCTTGTTTCACTAGACGTGCCAGATTGCCGGGAGGGGGAGGAGGAATGGACGAAGGAGGGCCGGGGGTAAAGAGGAATGCCTTTCGTTCCGAAGGCTTATCTACCGTTAAAAAAATTCCCTCCAGGCTCTAATGCGGCCCGGACCGACACCGCGAACCCGCTGTAAGGTTTCCAGGCGGCCAAAGTCGCCATTTTTCTGACGATCGGTTTCAATCGCCAACGCAAGCGCCGGCCCGATTCCGGGGAGAAATTCCCAGTCCTGAAGACTCATTCTATCAGGATGGAGGGGTATGCCAAGCGCCACCCGCTGCCCGGCCGGAAGCCAAGAGGCTTGAATCTCGAACTTTCCTCGATCATCTTGCACCAGGTTGAAAAGTTCCCCCGACTGCAGGGGCATCTGGAGCTGCGCCGCCGCGCCCCGATAATCGGCAATGGACCTTCCCGTCATTTTGATGACGGCGGATAAGGGGGTACCGTCAGAAAATTGATGCACCCCAGGCCGCAAAAATCCTTCCCCAAGACCGACCCAAACCCGTTGCGCCGATTCGACGAAAAAGGCCGGGGGAGCCTCCTGCAGGAGGGCCGCCCGGCCGTAAGGGAAAAGCAGAACCGCACAAAGGAGCAGCAGAAGAAGCGCCGCGCCCCGAGATTTTTTCACCCGGTTGGCTCCTGATCCTTATGCAGCTTATATTGAAAAGCATCGACCAGAGCATGGTAGGAGGCATCGATGATGTTGTCCGAAACCCCCACCGTTCCCCAGCGGGAATTGTTGTCTCCCGACTCGATAAGCACCCGGGTAACGGAGGCGGTGCCTTTTCCCGCCGGCAAAACCCGAACCTTATAGTCGAGCAAGCGCATCTCCTGCAGTTGCGGATAGAAGTTCTCCAGCGCCTTGCGCAGGGCGTGATCCAGGGCATTTACAGGCCCGTTCCCCTCGGCCGCCGTATGTTCGATGTGGCCGCCGACTTTCACCTGCACCGTTGCCTCGGAAGAAGGTTTTTCATCCTCATGCCGTTTGGTGTCGATGACCCGGAAGCCGATGACCGAGAAATGTTGTTGCAAAGTGCCCAACGCCTTGCGCATGAGCAGCTCGAAGGAAGCCTCGGCCCCCTCGAACTGAAATCCTTTGTTTTCCATTTCCTTGATGTCTTCAAGAATTTTCAGGGTAACCGGGTCCTTGCTGTCGAGGTTGATATTGAACTCCTCGGCCTTGGCCAGGATATTCGAGCGGCCCGAGAGGTCGGAAACCAGCACCCGGGTCACGTTGCCGACGGTTTCCGGCCGAATGTGCTCGTAGGTTTCCGGATGGCGCTGGATGGCCGATACGTGCACCCCGCCCTTGTGGGCGAAGGCGGAATTGCCGACGTACGGCTGATGCTTGTTCTGCACCAGATTGGCCAGTTCGTAGATGTAACGCGAAAGGGCGCGCAGGCGCTTGAGCTGGGCATCGGAAATACATTCCTTCCCCATCTTCAACCGCAGGGAGGGAATAATGGAACAGAGATTGGCGTTGCCGCAGCGCTCACCGAAACCATTGATCGTGCCCTGCACGTGAACGATGCCGTGTTCCACCGCCATCAGGGAATTGGCCACCGCGCAATCGCTGTCATTGTGCGTATGAATACCCAGGGGAGCGTTGACCGCTTGCTTGACGGCCTGCAGAATGGCCGGAATCTCGTGCGGCAGGGTGCCGCCATTGGTGTCGCAGAGGACCAGGCAATCGGCGCCCGCCTGCTGCGCCGCCTGCAACGTTTTCAACGCGTAATCGGGATTGGCCTTATAACCGTCGAAGAAGTGTTCGGCATCGTAAATCACCTCGCCGACATGGCGTTTGAGGTAAGCTAGGGAATCGTATATCAGCTCAAGATTTTCCTCCAGGCTGATGCGCAGCGCCTCGCGAACGTGAAAATCCCAGGTCTTGCCGAAAATGGTGACCACGTCCGGTTCGGCCCTGATCAAGGTGCAGATATTATTGTCCTTGTCGGGGGTGGTCCTGGCCCGCCGGGTGGAGCCGAAAGCGGCGATTTTCGCCTGTTGCAGGGAGACGCTTTTTATCTCCTGGAAAAAGGCGATGTCTTTGGGATTGCTCCCCGGCCACCCCCCCTCGATATAATGGATTCCCATCTCATCGAGCATCTGGGCGATGCGGATTTTATCCGCCACCAGAAACGAAATGTCTTCGGCCTGGGTGCCATCGCGCAGGGTGGTATCGTACAACTTGATCATAGCCATTGCCCATCATCCTTATAATCAAGAATAGGGGCGATCACGAAAATCGCCCCTATTCAGCTTCATGCCAAACATGCGAATAACGCAGATTATTCGAAGGTCACATCCTTGGCGCCAAGGCCGAAAGCCTGGTGCAGCACCCGAACCGCAAGCTCGGTATATTTGGAATCGACGATGCAGGAAATCTTGATCTCGCTGGTGGAAATCATCTGGATATTGATACCCTCCTGCGATAGGGTCTCGAACATCTTGGTCGCCACCCCGGAATGGGAGCGCATGCCGGCGCCAACGATGGAGACTTTGGCCACGCTTTCGTCGCTGGCCACGCCGCTGGCGCCGATTTCGTTGGCCGTTTCCTGAATGATCTTCATCGCTTTCTTGAGATCGGCCTTGGTCACGGTAAAGGTCAGGTCGGTAAAACCCTCGTGCGAGACGTTCTGAATGATCATATCCACCGTGATATTGGCCCGCGAAAGAGGGGAGAATATCTTGGCGGCGATCCCCGGCCGGTCGGGCACGCGGAGCACGGAAATTTTGGCTTCATCCTTGTTGTAGCTGATCCCCGAAACCAGAACGGTTTCCATATCGGCATCCTCCTTACGCACCAGCGTGCCTGGATTATCGTTGAAACTCGAACGGACGTGAATAACCACCCCGTACTTTTTGGCAAACTCCACCGAGCGGATCTGCAGCACCTTGGAACCCAAAGAGGCGAGCTCCAGCATTTCGTCGTAGGAGATCCGCTCCATCTTGGATGCCTCGGGAACAATGCGCGGATCGGTGCTGTAGACGCCATCGACATCGGTGAAGATTTCGCAGACATCGGCCTTCAGGGCCGCCGCCACCGCCACCGCCGAGGTATCGGAGCCACCGCGGCCGAGAGTGGTGATGTTCCCCTGGCGATCGATTCCCTGAAAACCGGCGACCACGATAATGGTGCCGTTTTTCAGATCCTCGCGAATTTTGGCGTCGTCGATTTCCTCGATTCGGGCCTTCGAGGAAGCGCTGTCGGTAATCACCGGGATTTGAAAGCCACAATAGCTTTTCGCCTTGTAGCCCATGGCATTCAGGGCCATGGCGAGGAGGCCGATGGTCACCTGCTCGCCGGTGGAGACGACGACATCGTATTCCCGCTCGCTGGGGAATTCGGAAATCTCGTTGGCCAGCGCCACCAGCTTATTGGTTTCGCCGGCCATGGCGGAGACGATAACCACCACGTCGTTGCCATCGTCGTAGCTTTTGGCTACCCGTCTGGCAACATTGCGAATCCGTTCGACGCTGCCGACGGAGGTGCCGCCGTACTTTTGCACAACCAGGGCCATAATTACTGATTCCTCCTTTGGTGGAAAAAGCGGCCGGTTAGGGCGCGAAATGGTTGGAAAGCAATTAAAATCGCCTTTAACGCTTACGGCCGATTTTATGCACCGCCCGGCCTTCGGCGTCCTCCGCCGACTCCCGGACCATTTCCGGCAGCGTCGGATGGGCGTGAATCACTGCGGCAAGGTCGGCGGCGGTCATTTTCCGCTGCATGGCAACGGTGATTTCGGCGATCAAAGCCGAGGCCTCCTCGCCGACGATGGTGGCGCCGAGAATCTGGTTGTCCTCTTTTCCGGTCAGGATTTTTACCAGTCCCCGTGTTTCGCCATCGCACATCGCCTTGCTGGAGGCCTGATAAGAAAATCGCCCGATATTTACCGCCAGTCCCTGCTCCTTGCAATCCTCTTCGTTCAGCCCGACCTGGCCAATTTCCGGCAGGGTGAAGATGGCGCTCGGAACCACCCGGTAATCGGCCCGGGCATCACCGCCCAAGGCATTGGCAACGGCGATTTCCCCCTGGTAGCTGGCGACGTGCGCCAGTTGGATGATGTTGGTCAGATCGCCGATGGCATAGACGCCTTCGACCGAAGTCCGCATCCGCTCATCCACCCGCACTGCGCCCTTGTCCATCTCGATGCCGATTTCCTCGAATCCGTAACCGCTGGAATTGGGCGCCCGTCCGACGGCAACCAGAACTTTCTCCACCCGCACGGTATCGTGGCCGGACATGCTTACCGCGACTTCACCCTCTCCGACCTCCAGACCTTCCACCGAGGTGCCGGTGAAGACCTTTACCCCCTGTTCGCGGTAGGATTTTTCCACTTCCCGCACCGCCTGCCGATCGCTACGGGCAAGCAAGGCCGGCAGTTGTTCGACAACGGTCACCTGACTGCCAAGGGCAGCGAAAATGCTGGCGAATTCGCAGCCGATATAGCCGCCGCCGATTATGAGCAGGCTCTTGGGAAGGTCCTTAATAGCAAGAATTTCATTGCTGGTCAAAACATTTTTCCCGTCGATGGCCAACGCTTTCGGACGGGCGACAAGGGAACCGGTGGCGAGAATGATATTCTTCGCCCGGATACGTCCGGTGACCTCCCGACGGCGAATTCTGATTTTTCCCGGTCCCTCCAGAGACGCCTCTCCGCGAAAGATTTCGACACCATTCCCCTTGAGCAGTTGCTCGACGCCGCCGACCAGTTTGCCGACCACCGCATCCTTGCGCGCAGCCGCCCGGGAATAGTCGAAGCGCATCTGCGACAGCTCGATGCCATGTGCATCGGCCTGCCGCAGGCGCTGCAGCATCAGGGCGGTGCTGTAAAGGGCTTTGGTGGGAATGCAGCCGCGATTCAGACATGTTCCACCGACTTCCGCCCGCTCCACAAGACAGACGCAGGCCCCTTGCTGGGCGGCGCGGATGGCGGCCACGTATCCGCCGGGGCCGCCGCCGATAACGGCGATGTCGAATTCGGTCATCGTGCCCTCTCTTTTTCTCGCCAGCACCGTCCCAATTCGACCAGAAGGCGCTCATTTTGCGCTTCGCTGGCCGTGAAAAGCAAGCGACGGCCCATTTCGTCGATGTATTCTATATGGAGTCGCAGTCCGCCGGTCGGAAGTTCGGGAATTCGGTCGGCCCACTCCACCACGGTGACCCCGCTTTCCAGGTATTCGTCGAAACCCAAGTCTAGCAGATCTTCAGGGTGCGCAAGGCGATAGAGATCGAAGTGGTGAAGAGGGCAGCGGCCCTGGTGAATGTTGAGCAGAGTATAGGAAGGACTGGCGACCGGTTCATCCGCCGGCACGCCGAGGCCGCGCGCCACCCCCTGCACCAGACAGGTTTTCCCCGCCCCCAGATCCCCACTGAGCAGGAGAAGCACGGGCGGTTGCAGCAGCTGCCCGATGAGTTCGCCCAAAGCCTGGGTGTCGGCGGGCGAGAAGGTCTCCAGTTGCAATTCCAATGTCAGATGCCCATGGTGCGGATGATATCCAGACGGCCCACCACGCCAACCACCTTCCCTTTTTCGACGACCGGTATAAGGTGAGCCTTTTTCTCCACCATCAGCGCGGCGATTTCGTTCACCGGCGTTTCCGGTACGCAGGTAACGACCTCACGGGTGCAGATTTCGCCGACGGTGCGGGCGGTGATCCGGTTGACCTCGTCGCGAAAATTCTTCTCGCTTTCGAGATAGAGGACCCAGTCGAAAAGAGTGACAACCGTGGGAACATGCAGCGGCTTGTCCTGCTCCACCATATCAGTTTCGGTGACGATCCCCTCCAGCCGTCCTTCCGCATCCAGCACAGGCATGGCGCTGACCCGGGTGTCGACGAAGAGACGGGCCAGTTCATCGATGGTCGTCGCGGCCCTTACCGAATGGACCTGTTTGGTCATGATATCCTTGGCTGTCAACATGCAAAATCCTTCCATGGCAGCGGGCAGCGCTTTTACGCTTCCCCTGATGCAAAATCGATGAGTTCCTTACGGGCTGCGGGCAATTCCCGCAGCAGATCAGTGGCGATCATGCCGGCGTCGCCAAGAAGTGGCAGCAGGCGGTCGGCGGCGCGGCCGTGCAGATAGACGCCGAGGGCGGCGGCCTCTTCGGCCGGCGCTCCCTGGGCGAGCAGGGCGCCGATAATGCCGGTGAGCACATCCCCCATGCCGCCGCTGGCCATTCCCGGATTGCCGCTGCCGTTGATGCGCACCCGACCGTCGGGAAAGGCGGTGACGGTGCGCGCCCCCTTGAGGACGAGCACCACCTTGTAAGTTTCGGCAAAACGTCGCGCCGTCCCGATGCGGTCCGCCTCGATATCCTCGATGGATGCGCCGGCCAAACGCCCCATTTCGCCGGGGTGCGGCGTGAGGACGGTCGGCGCCGAGCGCTCCAGGAGGATTTCCGCACAGCCGGCGAGGGCATTCACGGCGTCGGCATCGAGGACAACCGGGTGCGGACAAAGGCGAATCAATTCCCTGAGCAGGGCGACGGTTTCCTCCCCCTGCCCCATTCCCGGCCCGATGGCCAGGGCCTTTTTCCCTGCCCACAGCGCCTTGAGTTCAGGTAATGCCGCCGCCCCCAGGGCGCCTTGCACCGAGGGCAGCGGCGCCGTCATCGCTTCGGTCAGTTTGATCGCCAGCACCTCCTGGATGCAATCCGGGCAGGCCACCGTCACCAGGCCGGCGCCGGTGCGAAGCCCCCCTTCGGCGGCCATAGCCGCCGCCCCGGATTTGCCGGTGGCCCCGGCAATCACCAGCAGATGTCCGAAGGCGCCCTTGTGCCCGGTCAGCGGCCGAGGAGAAACCTGTTTTCTTGCTTCAGCGGCATCCACCAGGCGGTGCCGCTCCCCGGTCTCCCGGGACAAATCCACGGGTATGCCGATATCGACCACCGCCAACTCCCCGGCATATGCGGCGCCGGGCAGTACTGCATGCCCTATTTTGAGCGAATCGAAGGAGACGGTGAGCTCGGCCCGCACCGCGCGACCGAGAACCTTGCCCGTCGTCGCATCGATCCCCGAGGGGATGTCGACCGCCAGCACCGGCAAAGCGGCCGCGTTGATCCAGTCGATGGCCTGCGCATACAGGCCGCGGACATCGGACGTAAGTCCGGTGCCGAGCAGGGCATCGACGAGCAGGGCATCTTGCCCTGAAAGTGCCTGGTCCAGCGCATTTTCGTCGGCCGCAAAGAAAATCTCGCCGCCGCTTTGCTGCAAGGCGTGCAGGTGGATAGCGGCATCGCCGACGATCGTCCCGGCTTCGGCCAAGACCAGCGTCCGCACCTGCCAGCCGGCGTGCCGCAGCCAGCGGGCGATGACGTAGCCGTCGCCGCCGTTGTTGCCTTTGCCGGCCAGCACCAGCACCGGCCCCGGCGCCAGGGCGGCGAAACGGCGCAGCAGGATCTCGGCGGCGGCGCGGCCGGCGTTTTCCATAAGGACCACACCGGGGATGCCGATTTCCTCGATGGCGCGCCGATCCAGAGCGCGCATTTCGCTGGCGGTCAGCAGTTTCATGCTTTTTCCAGAACGACGGTGGCGACGGCGTAATCGCCGTCATGGGAATAGGAGAGGTGCGCGGCTTCGAGCCCCCGCTGGCGAAAGATTTCCAGGGCGCGGCCGGTAATGCGCAAAGATGGACAGCCGAGGGCGTCGTTCACCACTTCCATGTCCTGCCAGCCGATGCCGTCCCGCAACCCCAGGCCGAGCGCTTTGACAAAAGCCTCCTTGGCGGCGAAACGAGCCGCCAGATGCGGCGCGGGATCGTGCTTGACTTCGGCGTATTCCCGCTCGCCGGCGGTAAACAGGCGCTCCAGCAAACCCTCTTTTTTCTCCGCGACGAATCGGCGAAATCGGCCGATGCGCACCAGGTCCGTGCCGATGCCGGCGATCATGGCCTCAGCTCGCGCGCACCAGGTCGGCCATTTCCCGCACCGCGCGCTCCATACCGACCAGAACCGCCCGGGAAACGATGCTGTGGCCGATGTTGAACTCGACGATGCCGCCGAGAGCAACAACGGGGCCGATGTTGCGGTAATCGAGACCGTGACCGGCGTGAACGCTGAGCCCCAGTTTGTGCCCGCCACGGATGCAAGCCTCGATCTTCTCCAGTTCCTTGCCGGCGGCCGTTTCCGTTTCCGCGTTGCAATAGGCGCCGGTGTGGATCTCGATGGCGTCGGCGCCGAGGCGGTGCGCCGCTTTCACCTGCTGCATATCGGGATCGACAAAAAGGCTGATCAGGATGTCCCGTTGCCGCAACGTGTCGATGGCGCCCTTGAGGCTTTTCAGATGACGAACGACATCGAGACCGCCCTCGGTGGTCAATTCCTCCCGTCGCTCCGGAACCAGTGTCACCGCGTCGGGGCCGATTTTGACCGCGATGCCGGTCATCTCCTCCGTCGCCGCCATCTCCAGATTAAGGCGGGTCTTCACTGTCTGCCGCAGCAGATATACATCGCGATCCTGAATGTGCCGGCGATCCTCCCGCAGGTGAACGGTTATGCCCCCGGCCCCCGCCAGTTCGGCAATGGCGGCCGCCGTCACCGGATCGGGCTCGCGCGTGCCCCGCGCCTGGCGGATAGTGGCCACATGATCGATGTTGACTCCCAACCTGGCCATGCCGCCTACTCCTTCCCGCCCAGATGCTTTTCGATGGCGGCTCCGATGCCGTGCGCCATCTCGGTTATTTGATATTTATCCTGACCTTCGAGCATGATACGCAGCAGCGGTTCGGTGCCGGAATAACGGATCAGCACCCGGCCGGAGTCACCGAGTTTTTTCTCGGTATCGGCAATCACTTTCTGGATTTCCGCGAACTCGGCCAGATCGCGTCGTTTGGCCACGCGCACATTGAGCAGCACCTGCGGCAAGGCGATCATCACTTCGGCCAACTCCGACAGCGTCCGCCCGCTGCGCTGGATGATGGCCAGAACCTGCAAGGCGGAAATCATGCCGTCGCCCGTCGTATTGTGATCGAGGAAAATCATGTGCCCCGACTGTTCGCCCCCCAGATTGTAGCCGCCACGCAGCATTTCCTCGGCAACATAGCGATCGCCGACGGCTGTTTTTACCACCTGTCCGCCGGCCTTGCGCAAGGCGATGTCCAAACCCATGTTGCTCATGACGGTAGACACCAGGGTTTTATGCGCCAATTGACCGCGCTCCAGCATGTGAGCGGCACAGATGGCCATGATGTGGTCGCCATCGACTTCGTTGCCGAATTCGTCGACGAAAATCACCCGATCCGCGTCTCCGTCCAGGGCGATCCCCAAATGGGCGCGATGTTCCTTGACCGCCTCGGAAATGACCTCCGGGTGCAGCGATCCGCAGCCAGCATTGATGTTGGTGCCGTTCGGCGAAACGCCCAGGCTGATGACTTCCGCCCCCAGTTCTTCGAGAACCGCCGGCGCCACCTTGTAGGCGGCGCCGTGCGCGCAATCCAGGACAATGCGCAACCCCTGCAGATCCAGATCGCGAGGAAACGCATTCTTGAGGAAGACGATATAGCGTCCTTTGGCGTCGTCGATGCGAAACGCCTTGCCGACTTCGGAGGCGATCGGTCGCAGCGAATCAATCTTTTTCGAGAAAATCAGCTCCTCGATTTTCAGTTCGATTTCATCGGGCAGTTTAAAGCCATCGCGGGAAAAGAATTTAATTCCGTTATCCTGGTAGGCATTGTGCGAGGCCGAGATGACCACCCCGGCATCGGCGCGCATGGAGGCGGTAATGAAGGCGATTCCCGGCGTCGGCAATGGCCCCACCTGCAGAACGTCCACGCCCATGGAGCAGATTCCGGCCGCCAGAGCGTTTTCGATCATGTATCCGGAGAGGCGGGTGTCCTTGCCGATAACCACCCGGTGCCGTTTGTTGCCGTTGCGAAAGATATGGGCGGCGGCCCGGCCCAATTGCATGGCAATTTCCGTCGTCATTGGATAGATGTTGGCGACTCCGCGCACGCCATCGGTGCCGAAAAGTTTTTTCTGGGTCATGATTGTTTCCTTTTTTCCGTTCCGCTCATTGTTTCCTCGTTGCCGGGCATCTCCGGGGCGGGCGCCGGCTCGATGGTGACCCGAACTTCCGCGGCTTGGTGATTTTTAAGCGCCGAATACTTCCCTTGATAATTCAACGATGCGGTCAGGGTGAAGTCTTCCCGGCTTCCCTCGATATTGACCGGATCGGTGGGAACCTCGGCAATATCCCCAAGTTCGCTCTCGGCGCCTTCAACCGTGACCAGCCGTGGTGTCACCTGGACATCGCCGATCCTGTATCCTTCGGCGGGCGCTCCGGAGAACACGGGTTTTATCGGCACCGTTTTTTGCTTCACCCGCTCCAGTTTAACATCAACGAATGAAGGGAAAAGACGCGTGACCTTCAAAGCGGTCGGAATATTCAGGCGCTCCTCGAGTCGCCTGAAAGTCGTGGTGCCCGGCGGGAGGCCCTCCAGATCAACAGCGATGCTGATGTCATTGGGCTGAAGATTCATCAGTAGTGTGCGCGGTCCGCTAATCCGAACGTCGATCGTGCTTGGCACCTCGTTGGCCACCATCAGCCCGGAAGGGACGTTTTCCAACTCCAGCGGCACTTGAAAACCGATCTCCAGCTTGCGCTCGCCCATGACGAAAAACCACAGAATGATAGCGAAAGTGAGCGAAATCAGCTTCAGGATCCAGTTTTCGGTCAATTTCTCGAACATGCTATTTCTTCGCCTTTTTCGCCGAACGCGGCTCAAGCAGACGTTTGAGAACCCTTTTCAGGCCGGTGGAGTCAAGGTCGCGGGTAATCCGTCCGCCAACGACGATGGAAATTTTGCCGGTTTCCTCGGAAACGACAATGGCCACCGCATCGACCAGTTCGGTCAACCCGATCGCCGCCCGGTGCCTGGTGCCAAGCGATTTGCTGATATCCGGATTCTGGCTGAGGGGAAGAAAGCAACCGGCCCGGGTCAGCCGCCCCTGCTGAATGACCAGTGCGCCATCGTGGATCGGAGAATAGGGGAGAAAAATGGAGGTAATGAGATCGCTGGTTACCTTGGCATCGATTTCGACCCCAACTTCAAGGAAATCCTTAATTCCGGTTTCCCGCTCGATGACGATCAGCGCGCCGATTTTTTTGCTGCCGAGATTAACGCAGGCCTTGACAAGTTCCTCCATTACGGCGGTCTCCTCCCGGTAGGAGAGATCGGCGAAAAATGGATTGCGACCGACGTGGATCAGAGCGCGCCGAATGTCATTCTGGAAAATGACGACGATCACCAGAATGATCGAGGAGAGAAAATTATCCAGGATCCAGTGCAGGGTGTAGAGACCGCCGACCTGCGATCCCATGTAGACGATAAGAACCACCGCCAGGCCGAGCAGCATCTGCACGGCCCGGGTTCCTTTGATGAGCAGAATGATGCGATAGATGATAAAAGCGACAAGACCGACATCAAGAAGGTCGAGGAGCCATCGAAAATTTTTCAACGCCGCAAATATTCCGCTCATCGACAACCGTCAGGAGACAGGGGACTCAGTTCATTGCGAAAAACCACCGCGACAGACGGCCCAAGCCATCCGGGCCGTTTCTTTGGCCGGCCGCACCTCGTGCACCCGGAACAGATGAGCGCCCCGTGCGACGCCCAAGGCCACCGTGGCCAGGGTCCCGTAAAGACGCTGACCGGGATCGGACTGGCCAAGAACCCGGCCGATAAAGTTCTTGCGCGAGGTGCCGAGAAGTATCGGCCGTCCCAGCGCCTGCAGTTCGTCCAGCCGGCGCAGAATTTCCAGATTTCCTGCGGCGTCCTTGCCGAAACCGATGCCGGGATCGACCGCCAGCTTTTCTTCGGGGATTCCCGCCGCCATGGCCCGTTCCAGGCTGTTGCGTAAATAGACGAGGATATCGCCCAGCAGATCCCCGTAACCGGTGTTACGCTGCATCCGCTCCGGACGCCCGCGGGTATGCATGACAAACAGACCGGCTCCGCCAGCGGAAACGGTCGCCGCCATTTTTTCATCGAAGTGGAGGCCGCTGATGTCGTTGACGAAATCAACGCCGGCGGCGATAGCGGCGCGGGCTACCGCAGCCTTGGTGGTATCGATGGAAAGAGGGATGTCGATCTCTCGGCGCAAGGCCTCGATAACCGGCAAAACACGATCGAGTTCTTCCGTTTCCGAAACGGCCGGTGCGCCGGGGCGGGTGCTCTCCCCCCCGATATCGATCAGATCGGCGCCTTCCGCCAGCATCCGCGCCCCCTGTCGACGCGCGGCGTCGAGGGAATCATAGCGGCCTCCGTCGGAAAACGAATCGGGGGTGATATTCAGCACCCCCATGATAAGCGGCTCATCCAGTGAAAGTCGACAATTGCGACCGGCCAAGTGACCGGGCGCGGAGGCGTTGCCAGCGGCGGCGAGCATCCGGTTATTCCCCCGGACGCAGCGCATCCTCGACACAGGGGCCATCGGCCGGCGCGACGGTTTCGCCGCCCACTGGGGCAGCGGGCGCTACTTCACCAAATAGGAGCTTCCGAATTTCAGCGCCGTCCATCGTTTCACGCTCCAGCAGTGCCTCGGCCAACCGGTTGAGATCGTCCTGACTGGTGGTGAGCAACTGCCGCGCCCGCTCATAATTCTCATGAACAATGCGACGGATTTCATTGTCGATATCGATGGCCGTCGATTCGCTGTAGTTCTTGACATGCCCCATGTCGCGGCCAAGGAAAATCTCACCCTCTTTTTCGCCAAAGGCGAGGGGCCCGAGTTTT